>ERZ1034855.455-NODE-455-length-16153-cov-9.729097_pt1 | contig 16153 bp, 14 predicted proteins | sample MGYA00520699_ERZ1034855 | MGnify/ENA primary metagenome ERZ1034855 (study PRJEB33766, sample SAMN09781730) | gut metagenome | biome: gut microbiome | host: Homo sapiens | place: Madagascar | study: EMG produced TPA metagenomics assembly of the PRJNA485056 data set...
ATTATTGCATAAGTGCTGGTTGCGAGAAGATTCTTGGGATAAACCCAAGAATGACGGGTGCTGGGGACGCGGGTTGAGTGCCTTTTGCATGTTCTTTAAGTACCCCTCACCCGAGGCTCACACCTCCACCTCTCCCGCACGGGGCGAGGGTTTTACCGGTAGTTCCATGATTGAAATGCTCGGTGTATTAGCTATAATAGGAGTTCTTAGTGTCGGCGGAATCGCCGGATATTCCAAGGCGATGGAGAAATTTAAAATCAACAAAGCCATGGATGAATATACGCATATCATTTTTGGGCTGCTGGAGCATAGCTCGGACATAAAAAGAAATAATGAACAAACCGATTTGGTTGACTTAGCGCAATCGCTGAACTTAATTCCGAATAGTTGGCAGCGCCAATCTTCTCGGCAAATTACTGACGGATTGGACAATCTGATACAGCTGTTTTTCACTCCCGGCAATATATACGGCGCCCCGGAAGCTCGGATAACTTTTGACTTTTACATCGGCGGAACCCGCATTCAAGATAAAAAAGAGGTTTCGGATTCATTTTCTGCCAATTTATGTTTTGCTTTATATAGAGATTTTGCACAGCAGCTGCATCCTATCGTCTACGAATCGCAGCTATACCGCACCGGCAGCAGCAAAAACACCACCTATTACGGCGATGCCTATTGCGGAGGCAAAATTCCCTGCCTAAAAGATTTGTCTTTAGCAGAAATGGACAGGCTCTGCAAAACCTGCAGCAAAGGCAGCGAAGCCTGCTCTTTAAGCTTTACTTTTTGACAAGCAAACAGTCAGATACAAAAAAAGACTCTTCAAACGAAGAGCCTTTTTTATAATTGGTGCTCTGAAGAGGACTTGAACCTCCACGGGAGACCTCCCACATGCACCTGAAGCATGCGCGTCTACCAATTCCGCCACCAGAGCATCTTGACAGCAAAACATATAGACGCTTTTTTTGCCCCTGTCAAGAAGTTTTTACACATATTCTGCTTGGTATGAAAATTATGCGGCGAAACTTGAATTAGTAATGGTCAGCCCACATATCTTCAAATTTCTTATGCAATGCAGCCTCTTTACGTCTTTCTGCTTCTTCACGTCTATTTTCTTTTGCTCTTGCTAATATTTCTTTTTCAGTATACAAACCCAATCCTTCTGATTTCAACCATTTTTTATAATTCTCACAGTTTTTAATACTATTATATTTATCACTTGCTATTTGATTAACTTTTCGTTCAAATTCCTTTTCAGCTGCTTCTTTTCGGTAGGCCTCCTGAGCTCTCTTTTTTTCATCTTCTTCATATTGACGGCACGCTTTTATGTGTTCTTCTTTATCATACTTTGCTCTAATCTCAGAATCATTTTCAAAAAGCACCTCATGCATATTTGCTGAATTATCTTTTGCTGTTTCCAAAACAAGTTTTATTGTTTTTTCTTTATCACCTAACCTGAAATTTTTAATTGCATTTGACAAATATTCATAAGTTCTTTCAGTTGCAACGTGTTTATCAAATACTTTTATCAAACGATAAATAGCTGCCTTATTTTTATAATCTGAAAACACAGCTTTTGTAATATCTTCATCCGACAAATTTACACTACAATGCTTTTCTTTTAACTCAAGCAATGCTGTTGTCATTTTCATATTCTGTTTGGCTGCCGGAACCAAAGCTGCTAAATTATTGCTTGCTCTATATGAATTATTGGATTGTGCCAATAATTTAACAAAATACTCTTTATCTTCATCTGACAAATCTAATGCTTTAATCAAATTGCCATTATAATTTTTATGAAGTTCAACCATAGATTTTCCTGTTTTTTCAGGCAAACTATCAATAAATTCTTCATCGGCTTGATGCAAATAAGCAGCTTCTTTCAAATTTTCAACAAGAGAATCATTTGCAACATATGGATTATATTTTGGATTACCTAATTTAAAGCCATTATCATATAGTTTTTGTACATAATCGGCATCTATAGCCAAAGCTTCCTGTAATTTTTCATATTTTTCGGCAGCTTCATCTATTGTATAATATTGTTTTCTTTTTATTTCTTCCTGCTTTTGTTGTTCATCTTCTTGTTTTTTTTAATATTTTCTTTTTCTATATCATCTTTCCATTTTTTGGAATTTTCTTTTTCTAATTTTAGCTTATAGTTGTTTATTTTATTTCTAATAGCTCTACTTTTTTCTCTATCATTTGCCATATATTTATATTTTTGTATTTATACAAAAAACACCGCTGTATATGCAGATTTGTGCATAAAACAGCGGTAATTATTTAGTTTAGTAACCATTTAGACAGATATTTCAGTCCAACTGCTTTATATAACTAGCTAAACAGCGCCTTTATATCATAAATTCCGTAAGCATCCAAGAGCAAGGCCGTACCCAACGCCACGCGATATAGGACAAACGGAAAAAACGACCATTTTTTCAGCCATTGCATCAGCACAAATATTGCCAGCAACGAAAAGCCGAAAGAATACAGCACGCCGTCGCACGCCGTCAGAAGCAAACCGATATCCCCGCTTTGCCAAATTTCATAACCCTCAGCCAAACCTGCGGCGATAATTGTCGGAATAGAAAGCAACATAGAAAATTTAGCGGCCTCGCGACGCTCCAACCCCAAAAATCTTCCCATAGTAATAGTTATTCCGGAACGGCTTGTCCCAGGTAATAAAGCCAAACATTGAGCCAAACCGATTAAAATGGCATCTTTTATTTCTAAATTGCGAATTTTTAATGCTGTCAGAGACATTTTGTCTATTACCCACAGCAGCAAGCCGTACAGCAAAATATTCCAGCCGATAAGCTTGGTGCTGCGCAGCTCTTCCGTCCCCATAATTTTCAGCGCCAAACCGCACACCAGCGCCGGAATCGTGGCAATCAGCACCAAATAAAACACCTTGCTGCCATATATCTTAAAATCCGGCAGCAGCTTGCTTTTCAGCATACCGATAATCATATACCAAATATCACGCCAAAAATAAATCATTACAGCGATGATAGAGCCGATATGCAGCGCCACGTCAATTTCCAGCCCTTGGTCGGGAAATGAAGTAAACTTGGAAAAAAGAATCAAATGTCCGGAAGAACTTACCGGTAAAAATTCGGTAATTCCTTGCAACAATGCCAACATAGTCAAATGAAAAGTAGTCATTTTAATCCTCTATTTTTTTACACTCTTTATTATAGAAATCCAACAAATTTTTGGCATCAAAGCGAACCCCATTCAGCGAAGCTCCCCAATGCAGATGAGCGCCGGTCGCCCTGCCGGTTTTGCCCGCCAAACCGATAACCTGCCCTCTTTGCACCTTATCGCCTTTCTGCACCAAAGTTTTTTGCAGGTGCGCGTAAACCGTGCTCAAGTTCTGTCCGTGTTCCAAAACCACCACATTGCCGCTGTAAAAATACGGTCCGCCGCTCAAAGTAACCACCCCGTCAGCCGGCGCCTTGATTTTCGTTCCCTCCGGCACGGCGATATCCCAGCCCTGATGCGGATTTTTCTTTTGTCCGTTCATAATGCGCTGCCCGCCGAAATTTCCGCTGGTGCGTCCCTCAGCCGGTTTCAGCATATCGGCTTTCCAGCTTTCGGCTTCACTAAATTCATTCAGCGCGCCGCCCACGTCTTTTTGCTCTTTTTGAATAGCCACCCAATCGGTTTTAGCCGGAGCAACTTTGGAGCTTGGCAAACCGTCTACTTTCTGCACGTCCCATTTAGTCTGGGCAAGCTGCAGATTATAGGTGCGCATTGCGCCGTCTCTATAAAAAATTTTCAGCGGCTGCTGCAATTCAGCGTCACGCGCAAAGGCAATCGCCAATTCGCCGTTTTTATCTGCGGTGTAGGTTTTGCCGTTTAATTTTATTTTAGCCAGATTTTCATCCTGCAAGCGGATAATTCCGCCCTGCTGCGCCGCTCCGCACATAATAAGCGCCTCGGCCGGCAGCGCCGCCAACAAACTACAAATCGTCAAACAAATCGCCTTGCACGGCATTGTGTTTCTCCATCATTTTAACCTTAACGATTCCGTCCACAAAGCGGATATGCAATTCATCGCAGCGTTTCGCCTGAGTAGCCGAATACAGCGTTTTAAACTGTCCGTCCGAAACCCAAGCAAACCCGCGTTTCAGCACCGATTCTACCGAAACGGAATCCAGACGCAGAGCCAAATTTTTCAGGTTCTCCTTTTTAGCGTCAAGCAGATTCTTAATATAAAAAGGTTTCAAATTCGTCAATTTTAACAAATTATCTTTATCTTTGAGCAAATTTGCAAACGCCAATTTCAGCCGTTCGCTGCGGTCGTCTATTTTTTGCTGATTTTCCAGCACCAGCTGCTCCAGCGGCGGAATCCCGCGCCCCAGCGCTTCCACATATTGCTTAAACTCACCCATATAGCGGGTAACGGCATTTTGCATACGTAAATCGGCTGTCAGCAATGTGTTGTATATGTCTTTTTTGACCGGAACAGCCAACTCCGCCGCACCTGTTGGTGTCGGAGCCCGTAAATCCGCCGCATAGTCAATCAGCATGGTGTCGGTTTCATGCCCAACCGCCGAAATCAGCGGAATAACCGAATCATAAACCGCGCGCACCACAACTTCTTCATTAAACGGCCATAAATCTTCCAAACTGCCGCCGCCGCGCGCCACAATCAAAACATCCGGACGGTTTTTATCGCCCAGCGGCAAAGCGTTAAAGCCCTTAATCGCCGCGGCAATTTTCTCGGCAGCTCCTTCGCCTTGCACAGGCGTTGGCCACACAATAATGCGGCTGGGAAATCTATCGCGCACCCGATGAATAATATCTCTGATAACCGCACCGGTCGGACTGGTTATAACACCGATGGTCTGCGGAAGATATGGAATAGCTTTTTTATGCTCTTGAGCAAACAAACCCTCGGCCAAAAACTTTTGTTTGCGTTCTTCCAAAAGTTTCAGCAACGCTCCCTCGCCGGCGATTTCCAGTTTTTCTATCACCAATTGATAGGACGAACGCCCGTTAAAAGTTGTGATACGTCCGCTGGCAATCACTTCTATTCCATCTTCAATTTTAAGCGGCAAAGTATTTGCCACACCGCGCCAACAAACGGCGGCAAGCAGCGAGTTTTCATCTTTCAGCGACAAGTACCAATGTCCGGAATCCGCACGTTTGGCGCCAAAAATTTCGCCTTTAACCCGCACGAATGAAAACGAATTTTCCACCAGTTTTTTAATAGCGGCAGAAATTTCGCTGACAGTATATTCTTTTATTTCCGGCATCATATCAATCATAAGCGGCATAATAGCGTATTGCGTCAAATAATCAACCGGCTTTTAAAATTTCTGCACGGCTTTTAGCAATATTATAATTTTCGGAAATAATCAGCCGTTAAAATTGTTGCGCAGCAGCTCAATTTCGGCAGCGTAACCGGCTAAATCGTTAGGAGTTTCCAACACAAAAGGCAGATTTTTCACCGCCGGATGATTTACAAAGCGGATAAGCGCTTCCGCTCCGATTTCTCCGGCGCCGATTTTGGCATGGCGGTCTTTGTTGGAGCCTAGCGGCATCAGGCTGTCATTCAAATGCACGGCTTTCAGGTGCTGCAGACCGATAATCTTGTCAAATTCAGCCATCACGCCGTCAAGGTTATTTACAATATCATAGCCGGCGGCAAAAACATGACAGGTATCAAGGCAGACGCCCAGCTTGTCTTTAAGCTTTACACCGGCGCGAATTTCCGCCAGCTCTTCAAAGCTGCGCCCGACTTCCGAGCCTTTACCCGACATAGTTTCCAGCAGCACGATTGTGTTTTGCTCCGGCGTCAAAATGCGATTCAGCAAGTCTATAATCATGGCTATGCCGGCGGCCGCCCCCTGTCCCACATGCGACCCCGGATGAAAATTGTAGTAATTATGCGGAATATATTCCATTCGCTTCAGGTCATCAGCAAAAACCATTTCGGCAAATTCGCGCGTCTGCGGATTATCCGAACACGGATTCAGCGTATACGGCGCGTGCGCCACCACAGGCGCAAAATGGTTCTCAGCCGCTAAAGCACGGAATTTTGCCGCATCAGCGAGGTCTATTTCTTTGGCTTTGCCGCCCTGCGGATTGCGGGTAAAAAATTGGAAAGTGTCAGCCTTAATGGATAAAGCTTCTTTGCCTATATGCGCAAAACCTTTAGAAATTGATAAATGACAACCGATATGCAGCATTTTTTCCTCTTATTCAATAATTAAAATCAAGCTGTCTTTAACGCCGACAACTTTGGCTGTGTCGCCCTGCTTAAACGCTTTTTGACAAGAGGCCAGCCAATAGGTATCGCCGATTTTGACTTTTGTGCGGTTATCCGCAGCGTCTTCGGCCACCGTGACCAGCAGCCCCACATATTGCTCGGCGGTGTTGTTTAAGTTTTTGTACTCCGCCGGCACCTGCGCCTTGTTAAAGACATAACGGTAAACAGCCACGCCGATAACTGCAAAAATACCTGAAGCAATCGCAAAAACAATCAGCTGGGTTGTCAGCTCCATCGGTATAAAATATACGCCGATACCCACCACAAAAGCGGCAAAGCCGAACCAGATAAGATATACACCCGGCACAATCAGCTCCAGCAAAGAAAGAGCCAAGCCGGCAATAATCCAGTTAACAACAGGAGAGTCAAACATTGTTCCTTACTCCTTATTTGCCGATTTTTTAGCCGGTTTTGTATTCATAACATCTTTTACCAGCTCAGAAATTCCGGCAACCGTACCCATAACCTGAGTTGTGTCAACCGGCAGCATCAGCAGTTTTTCATTCGGCGAAGTCACAATGCCCTGCAGAGCCGTGATATATTGCTGCCCCAAGAAATATGACAAAGACTTAGGGTCGCCCTTGGCAATGGCGTCAGAAATAAGCTTAGTCGCCATAGCTTCAGCCTGAGCCGAACGCTCACGGGCTTCAGCCTCGCGGAAAGCAGCTTCTTTTTTACCCTCTGCTTCCAAAATTACCGACTGTTTAGAACCCTCTGCCTGCAAAATTTCAGCCTGACGCAAACCCTCGGCTTCCAGAATATTGGCGCGTTTTTCACGTTCGGCTTTCATCTGGCGCGCCATGGCGTCAATCAAATCTTTCGGCGGAGTAATATCTTTAATTTCCACACGGGTAACTTTCACGCCCCAAGGAATAGTGGCTTCATCCACCACAGAAAGCAGTTTTTGGTTAATGATATTGCGCTGCGACAGCAGTTCGTCAATTTCCATGCTGCCGATAACCGTACGGATATTGGTCATAACCAAGTTCATAATGGCGTAGTCCAAGTCTTCTACCTGATAAGCGGCTTTGGTGGCGTCTTGAATCTGATAGAACAGCACGCCGTTGACGGTTACCATGGCGTTATCTTTGGTAATAACTTCCTGTGAAGACACTTCCAAAACCTGTTCCTTGCGGTTGATTTTGGCGCCGATAGTTTCCAGAACCGGAATCAAAATATGAAATCCCGGATGCAGCGAGCGGGTAAAACGCCCGAAATTCTCCACGGTATATTCATAGCCCTGACGGACGATTACCACCGATTTAAGCAAGACTACAAAAACAAGTACAATAAGCACGACGGCTAAAGTTTCCATGATTTTCTCCTTTATAAAAATAATAACAATGCGCTTATTGTAGCTGTATTTTAAACTGATTACAACAAAAAAATCCCAACTTTGCAAAGCTGGGATTAAATTGGGCAGAACCGGAGTTTTATTTGCTGTTGCTCTTTAAGTTTTTCCAAGCCTGATACAGGGCGGCTTTGGATTCTGACTTGCTGGAGCCGTCTTTAGCCGATTTTTCGCTGGCCGACAAAGTGGTTGTATGCCCGTCTTTGTCTTTTACTGTCAGCACGCGGTCGCCGTCCTTAGACATTTTAGCATAGGTAACTTCGCTGCCATCGGCTCTGCGGATGGTTTGCACCTTATCCATTTTTCCGTCCTTATCAATATCCACGCGGGTAGTGATTTTAGCGTCTCCGGCTTTGCTTCCGGTTTTATACAATTTAGTTTTTTCTTTTGCAACCACCTCTTTTTCATCCTGAGCACCGTGATAATAGGTTGTTTTGGTGGTCTGAGAATGAGAAGTGATTTTGTTTTTAATTGTGGTCTCATTGCCGTATTGGTCTTTAACCACAAACTGCGAGCGTTTAGCGCCGTTCATGCCGTTTTCGTGCATAACCAGAGCGGCAGCCTCTTTAGGGTTGTTAGCCATGGTGTCGCCGGACAATTCATTTTTGCGGTTAACCACGCCCTCAACATGGAACGCTTTGCTGACAATTTTTTCTTCCGGAACTTCGGTTTTAGCTTCGCCGTCCTTAACATTGCCGAGATTTTTATCAATTTCAACGGTTTTGTTCGGTTCCGGAGCTGCAGCCGTGTGTCCGCCGTGACCGCTGCGCACGCCGTTGTGGCGGGCATGTTCCGACAAATAGGCTTTAAGGTTGGCAACCCGAGCTTCACGGTCGTTTGCCCAATCTTGAATTTGGGTGCGCTGCTCGTCATTCAGTTTAGCGCCGTCAACCAATTTAGCCAATTCATGCTGGCGGTAAAAATGGTGGTCGTCTTTGCCGATAACGCCCATTTCGCGCAGCATTTCATTAGCGTTTTTAGCGTCAATGCCGAACGACTCCAGACGCTGATTTGCACCTTTATTCCAATCTTCATTAGAATTTGAGGCTGCTAACTCTTCTATTGCTTTTGCCGTATTGCCGCCGACTTTTGTCCCCTCTTCAGCCAAACCAGCTTCATGGATTTCATTAACTTCAGAATGAACAAATTCCATTGCCGAAGCAGCGGTTAAACCGATTGCCGCACCGGCTAAAGTGCCGATAGCTGCAGATTTTGGATTAGATTTGCGGGCTAAATCAGCATTTTTCAAAGCGGCTGCCGCCGACTTTTCATCAATATTCGGAGCCAGTTCTTTAAGTTTTGCGGCAAATTCCTGCGGATTAGCCGAAGCGGCATCTAATGAAGCCAGCATTTTATCCGAAACCTGCACGCCGTTGGCTTCCAGAATCTGAGTCAGTTTTTTGTGAGCCGTATTAAGATTATGTTTTTCCGACAAGAATTTAATAGCCCCGATACCCAGCGATGAAGCCATTGTCGCCGCGCGGCGCGGAGACGACAGAATTTTAGTAAATCCGGCTTTAATTGCGCCCCCGACAGAATCTATATGCTGAGTAGCCTGAACAGCTGCGTCCGCCACATGCTCTGTACCCAAACCTGCCGCATGGCCTACAGCCTTTCCGACAATACCGGCGTTATTGACAATAGTATCTACTCCGCCGAGGGTAAAATATCCGGAAATCGCCGTAGCTGCAACTTGTCCGGCTAAAGTCAAAGCTTGAGCGCGGTTTTCCGGCTGTTTCAGGTATTTAGCAAAACTTGCATAGTTTTTAAGCGAACCTTTAATATCTTTAAAGCTGAAGCTGTCCAGTCCCTCTTTTTCACGGTATTCCAGATATGCTTTGCGGATTGCCTTGCCGGTTTTAATGGCTGAATATGCAGTCAGTCCGACAGGTCCTAAAGCTGCGCTGATTGCCGCGGTGCGCAAGGCGTTGATTCCCATTGTTTTAGCAATATTCATCGCCTTATGCATCTTAGGGTGCTTTTCAGCAAACTGGCTGTTCATTTTTTCTACACGCGGAGAAATTTCCGGCGCATTCATCAAACGCGAGCGGCGGGATTCTTTGGTAACAGAACGGCTAACCAGCTGCGATTGTGTGGTATTGACCGCATTTTTCAAAAATTCTTTATTGGTAAAAGGTCCGTCAAAATTCTGAGAACGTTCAAAAAGTTTGGCAGTATGTTCATTAAGCTTGTCTAAAGTGCCTTTTTCAGCTTCGCTCAGCTCTTCGCCTTTGGCGTTTTTCATCAGCAAAGCGTCAAGCTCTTCCGGCTTAATTTTATTTTGTTCGCAAAATTCGGCTTTAGCCTGCTGCTTTAAATATTCGGCAATTACCAAAGCCTTAAATTCGGCGGCGTTGCCCTCCATGGCTTTCTGCATGGTTTCGGCGCCGTGTTCATCCGGAGCGTTGTCTTTCAGGTCATAAATAGTCATCTGTCGCAAATTGCCGATAATATTTTTGCCCTCTTCCTTATCCAAGCCCTGCATAATGGAATCTAATTCGCCCATTACCGGTTTTACGTCTATGCCGACATTTGCCCACAGCTCCTCATTTTTCTTCATTTCTTCCGGAGTTTTGGAAGCGGCGTCTTTTAAGCCGTTTTGCTGGTCATAAATTTCCAGCTGAGCGCTGACAACATCCTGCAGCTCTTTTAACTGCTCTTTGTTTTGCGGATTGGCAATGTATGCAATATCCAAATAGTCCTGCAAGCCCACGGAAGCTTCCGCATCCACATTTTTAGGGTCGGTATTGCTGACAACAGCTGCAACATACTGCTCTGTCGCCGCCATTTTCTTTTGATCTTCTTCGGTCGGATTTTCTTTAGCCTTTAAGTCGGCATATTCTTTGTACAAATTATAAGACGGTACGGTTGCCGGATCTTTCGGCTCAGCCTCCTTAGCCTGTTTTTCGGTATTTTCAGCCGGCTGCTTTTCATCCTGAGCCGGAATCTCGCCTGCCGCCTTGGCTTTCTGCTCCTGCGCTTTGCGTAAAATAGCTTCGGCGTTGGCGTTGTTGCCGTAGTTAGAAGCAAAAGCAATAATGCTGTCTAAATGCTCCGGATCAAACTCCATAGAGCTGTTTGCCATTTCATTCAGCTGAGCCAATACGGCGGCTTTTTCTTCATCTGTTGCCGGAGTGTTAGCTTTTTCTTTAGCTTGAATTGCCTCAATGTTATCGTACAATTCTTTATTTTTATCAGCTGTATCAACCATCTTTTTTTCTCCTAACCGAATTTATTTTCTTTCAGTATAACCGATAATTTTCTATTTTGCAATAAAAAATGACAAAAATTTTTTTTGTACATTTTTTTAGACTAACGGTGGGCTAATTTATTTTTTAGCTATACTTTTTTGTTTGCTGTGATATAAACATATTGTTTAAGATACGTTAATCGGGTGAAAAAAATGAATATAAAAAAGAAATGGGCGCTGTTTCTGCTTTTTAATTTAGCGCTGTGGAGCGTGGTTCCTTTGCTGCGTTTAAGCCTGCCGATGGATACGCAGGAGGCTGTGGTTTGGGGAAAATACAGCCTGCTCGGCACCACCAAGCATCCGCCGTTTTCGGGCATTATCGCCTACTATTTTTATTTGCTGTTCGGACAGTCCGACGGTGTTATGTATTTGCTCAGCCAAATTTTTGTGCTGCTCGGACTTATATATATATATAAACTGGCCCGTCTGTTCGTGGATGAAAATAAAGCAATTTTGGCGGCAATGCTGCAAATGGGAATAATTTTTTATAATTTCTCCAGCGTGGAATTTAATGTAAACGTGGTTTCGCTTTCTTTGTGGCCGATGAGCGCCTATTATTTCTGGCTGGCCTATCAGCATAACAAAATAAAAGACTGGCTGCTGTTCGGCGTGCTGTGCGGGCTGAACCTGCTCAATAAATATACAGGCGCCATGCTGCCCGCGACCATCGGTATCTTTTTATTAACCGGTAAAAAAGGCTGCAGGGAGCTTTTAAACTACAAAGCCTATGCTGCAGTTTTATGCGCTGCCGCCTTGGTCGCTCCGCATGTTTGGTGGCTGGCTGAGCATAATTTTGAAACCTTGGACTACTTTTTAATGCGCAGCTCCGGCAAGGTTATAAACAGCGAGTGGCGCCATTTGCTGTATCCGCTGAAATTTGCCGGTGCTCAGCTTTTGTTCGGCGCAGCGGCTCTGCTGACATACGCATTCTTTTACAGACATTCTGAAAAAGAAAATAAACCGGCGGCAACTGCCGAAAACAGCCGGTTTTTACTTATCTGCGGATTTTTCCCGCTGCTTGTGTTTGTAACAATCAGCCTCATAGCAGGCACTCCGCTTAAAAGCATGTGGGGATTTCCGAGCCAATTTTTAACCGGCCTGCTGCTGGTATACTTTTTTCCGCTTAAGCTTGATGAAAAACAAACCCTGCGCTATTCCGGAATTATGGCTGTCTGGAGCCTGCTGTTTGCGTTTGCTTACGGCATTCAATGCGTAACCACCACCAGCGAGCGTTTTCGCAGCGACTGCCCGGCCATGGTGCAGATGCTGGAGCAGAAATGGACTGATTATACCGGCGGGCGCCCGCTGGAATATATCGGCTCTGATGTGTGGTTTGCCAACATGTTCGCACTTTACGGCAAGCATGAGATAAAGCCGATGGTTTGGCTCAATCCGGAAAACAACCCGTGGCTGGACGCTGAAGATTTTGAAGAAAAAGGTGCTTTAGTCGTAACTTCTAACTATCACGGCTATATGAAATATAAAGAAAAATACGGCAGTAAATTAACCGATCCGCAAAACATAAAAGCCGCCTACACCAGCTTTTTCGGAAGAGTGAAAGTCCGTGATATGTTTGTGGGATTTTATAATGCAAAGGAGGCTGAACATGCCGAATAAATTGGTTAGTATCGTTATTTCCGCCTATAACGAGCAAGATAATGTAACAGAACTTTATAAGCAGCTGAATAATGAGCTGAAAAAGGTTAAAAACACAAATTTTGAATTTTTATACGTTGACGACGGCAGCTCCGACAAAACTTATGACAACTGTCTGAAACTGCAAAAAAAAGACGCCAGAGTCAAAGTGGTGCAGCTCAAGCGCAACTTCGGACATGAAATCGCCATGACCGCCGGCATGGACTATGCCAAAGGCGACGCCGTGATTTTTATGGACTCGGATTTGCAGCACCCGCCGGTTTATATCCCCAAAATGATAGAACTTTGGCAGCAAGGCAAAGAAATTGTGCTTACCAAGCGCATTGACAACAAAGCGACTTCTAAGTTTTATAAATTCTGCGCCAAAACCTTTTATTTTATCTTAAACAAGCTTTCCGATACCAAAATCATGGAAAGCGCGCCGGATTTTCGCCTGCTTGACCGTAAATATGTGGATTTTCTGAAAGGCTTTAACGAGCAGGACCGCCTGTTCCGCGGGCTTTTAAGTTGGATTATGCCGCACGACCATGTGGCAATCATAGATTTTGTGGCGCCGGAACGTTTCAGCGGCGAGTCAAAATATAACTTTTTTAAGTCGCTGCATCTGGCGGTTAACAGCATTGTGCAGTTTTCGGTTCTACCGCTGCGTTTGGCGATTTATCTGGGGCTTATTGCCGCAACGGCGGCTTTTCTGCTGGGAATTTATGTATTTATCGAGCATTTCTTTATGCATAATCCGACCCCGGGCTATGCCACAATTATGATTACGGTTATTTTCCTTGGTTCGGTGCAGCTGATTTGTCTGGGCATTATCGGCGAATACATCGGCAAAATCCATATGGAAGTGAAAAAACGCCCGCTTTATGTGGCTGATTATGTGACGAAAAACGAAAAACATGACGATAAAAAAGATATTTAACGCCGATGATTTCGGTATCAGCAAAGGCGTCAACGCCGCTATTGTCAAGGCGCACCGCGAGGGAATTTTAAACAGCGCCAGCCTGATGATAAATCAAAAATACGCTGACGAAGCCGTTAAATTAGCTAAAGAAATGCCGGAATTGGAAATCGGCCTGCATGTTAATCTGACTAATGAATATCCGGCGGCTCCGGCTCAGAAAATTCCGCTGCTGGTAGATGAACACGGCAAACTCAAAAACGGCTTTGTCAATTTGCTGCTGCTTTCTTTTTTGAAACCGCGGCAGCTGCGTCAGCAAGCCGAAACCGAAATGCGCGCGCAAATCGTAAAATATCTGGCAACCGGTCTGCCACTGCAGCATTTAGACAGCCACCGTCATGTGCATATGATTCCGCAGATTTTTAAGGCCATGCGCAAGCTGCAGAAAGAATTTGAAGTGCCGCGCATCCGCGTGATGAACGAAAACGCGCTCAACACTTTAAAATATAATAAAAATAAAAGCTGGCTGTTTGACGGCGCGCTGATTAAATATGTGCTGCTGCGCTTTTTATGCTGGTGGAACGGCTACAAAAACGATGTGTATTTTTATACGCTGCTTTATACCTGCAAAATTGCCAAAGAGCAGTTTAAGGGCGTAAAAATTCCGTCCGGCTACAAAGCGGTAGAAATTATGATTCATCCGGGAATGCCGGAAATTGACCGGCAATATCCGCAGGATGTGTGGGACGAAAATATTTTGTCGCCGTACCGCACGGTAGAGCTGGAAACCCTGCTGGATAAAAACGTGCCGGAGAATATAAATGATTAAACCTTTTATCAAACTGTATCTATGGGCGGAAAATATCTGGTTTAAGCTGCCGCAAAAGCTGCGTTTTTTGCTGGTCGGCGGCTTTAACACTGTGTTTGCCTATAGCATTTTGGCGCTGATTCTCTGGATTTTTGAAAATATCAATAATTCGGCAAAGCTTGGATTTACGCCGGTGCTGGTGGCTAACGCCGCCTTGTTTGTGCAATATGTCATAACCATTAACGTGTCGTTTTTGACCATGCGCTACTACGTTTTTCAGAGTCACGGCGACTGGAAAAAAGAATTTGTTAAAGCTTGGTCGGTTTATTTGTTTTTATACCTGATTAACTCACCGATTTTGAGCTTTTTAATGGTCATCGTCGGCTTGTCTCCGCTGGTTGCACAAGCTCTGTACCTGACTTTTTCTACCATTGCCACGTTTATACTGCATAAATATTACTCGTTTCGCAAATGCGCGCAACAAATAGATACGGAGGTTTAAAAATGCCGTCTGTTCATCAAATAAAAACAAAAGACCTAGATGCAAACAAAACAAAAATACTGCCTCGTTTGCTGAAATATATTGCCGTTTCCATAGCAATAATACTTTTGATAAGACATTTTTTTGTTCCCGATATAAAATATACTTCAGATGATATATGGCAGCAAAAAGACAGCGATTTTTATTCGGCTGTAACCGGAAAAAAGAAAATAGTTTGGTTTGGTGCGGACTGCCCAATTAGCGCTGCACGCAAAAAAGCAATAAATAAAATGCTGAAAAAGACCGGTCTGAATAAATTTTATGAACAAAAAGCTTTTTTGCAAAATTCTTTACGCGTAAAATGCACCAATGAAAAATGTCTGGACATTTTTTTGATTGAAAATTGCAGCGAAAACTATTGCATCATCATCCCGTCGCAGCGCAAATATATAAAAATCGGCTACAACAGCTTGTCCCTGATTTCTGACTTAGAGAAAATGAAAAACTGGTAGGTGCTATAAAAGCCGAATGTCTGAAACATCGGCTTTTATATTCGGCTCTCAGAGCTGAAACCATAAGGTTATGGCGCAAACTCCGGTGGCGTCGCAAACTTGGCAAGCCTGATGAAAATCCGCCAGCGAAGCTGCACTTAAACATTTATTCTCGGTTGAACCGCAAATACTGTCGCCTGAAAAAGTTATACCTTTGCCGCTTTGCTTGGAATTAAATGTGTTAGCGTTATACAAAGCATGATGCATAGGCTGCACCAAACTTTCAAATATTTCCACGCAAAGCTTAGGCGAAAAAGAGGTTGACGACTTGCCGTCAAGCCAGCTGCTGTTGTTTTTATCTTCATTTTCCTGCCAGCCGCCTAAATAAAAATCCACAGCCAGACGAGTGTCGCTGGCCTTATACCATTGCACGACATTTCCGCCGCTGTCAGACATGGCAATATCATTTATTCTGTGCCATGTTTCCGGAACCAAATTCAGCCCCTCAATCCAATCAACCAAGCCTTCACCGAAATAACCGCTTTCTTTGCGGTAAGAATTGCGCCCCAAATCGTCCGCATGTTCAACAATCCCCGCCAGCATAAAACTATATTCATCCAAAATTTTATTGACCTTATATTTTTCCATAGCCTTGGAATATCCAGCAATTCCGCCGACAGATAATACAGCAATAATCGCCAGCACGCCGAGCATTTCTATCATGCTTCGGCCAAAGTAATTTGCGCCTCTGCCACCAGTCATCCTAGGCCGTGACGCACAGTCTGTGCCTAGGATCTTGTCGCACCCAGGGCGGTGCAATCCCTCGCCGTTACCTGCACCGTCATTGCGAGTACAGCGAAGCAATCTACTCCACTCGCCCCTGCTCTTTCCTCTTAAAAATTCTATACTCTTCAACATCTTATTCCTCCTATTATGTG
>ERZ1034855.456-NODE-456-length-16152-cov-7.174008_pt1 | contig 16152 bp, 9 predicted proteins | sample MGYA00520699_ERZ1034855 | MGnify/ENA primary metagenome ERZ1034855 (study PRJEB33766, sample SAMN09781730) | gut metagenome | biome: gut microbiome | host: Homo sapiens | place: Madagascar | study: EMG produced TPA metagenomics assembly of the PRJNA485056 data set...
AAAGGGAAGAGGTGGGGCATGCCCCGCCTCTTACACCACATCTCTGCGCGCTACCCGATTGCAACTCTGAAGGGCGAAAATCGATGCACTTTTGGCCGCTGGAACCGATTTTTGAGGCCATGTGGCTGTCACTAAACTGGTAACAGTACTCATATTTGGCCTTTTTTGACCACCGGGTTTCCGGCAGACCCCAAAAGCGGGTCCGGATCGCTCGATCCGGGCCCGCTGGGAACTGGCACGCGGTTAAGCGCGGCGCTTCATGGTCCACGCCAGCAGCAGAGCTGCCACACCGGCTGCGAGTACGGCACCAGCCATGACATACGTGCAGTCGCCGGACTCAGGCAACGTCTCCTTGCCAGCCTTCTTCTTAGGCTTGGAAGTCGTAGCCGCGGTCGTAGTAGTCGTGGTGGTCTGGCCAGGAGCGGGCTTGGCAGCCTCGGCGACCGTAAAGGTCGTCTCGGCCGTGCCCGTGTCCGAGACCACGCTCAGCTTGTGCTCGCCCACGCCGAGCGTCTTTAGGAAGCTCGTCTTGAGCGTCACGATCGTGGAGCCCTCGGTGAGCACGTAGTTCTCGGCGGCGACCTCCTTGTCGTCGACCAGTACCTTCTGGAAGAACTCGATCGGCGCGCTCGAGCGGAAGCTCAGGTCCTTGGCAGCGTCGACCACCATCGTCTGGCCCTTGCCGTCGATGATCTCGGGTGTCAGAATCGCGATTTCCTCGGTCTTGCCCTTCTCGCGGCAGACGGCGCACTCCTGATGCTTCTTGCCCTTGGCCTCGACCGTCGCCGGCCTGTCGACGACCCACTCAAAGGTGTGCTCCGCCTTGTCGATGATGTCGCCGCAGCGGCAGACATGCCAATGATTCTTAGCGTCGTGCGCCCAGCCCGTACCGTCGGGCTCGTGCTTGAGCACGCCCTCGACCGTCACATTCACGTCGCCCTCGACATCCTTGAGCTTATAGGTGCCCTTGTCGGAGAGCTCGATGGCTTTACCGTCGACCTTGACGGCGTAGCCCTTGCCCGCAAAGTACGCGCTATCGATGCTCATGGTGAGCGTTGCAGTCCCATGCCAATCAAGCTCGGTTGCCGTCGAGGTGAGCGCATAGCCCACCTGATTGCTCGGCAGTGTCACGACCAGCTTGGGACCGGCCGCCACGGTAACCTCGGTGGCGAAAGAGGTGTCGTAGTTGGCCTTGGCCTGGTAGCGCACCTCATACGTGCCGGCGGCAAGACCCGTAAGCTCGGCCGTGCCCTCGCCCACCGCCTGATACTCGTCAGCACCCTTGGCACGCCACTCCATCGTCGCGTCGACGCCCGTGATCTTGCCGTCACGCTTGCCGCTCACGGTCTCGGCCGCAGCCTGGACCTTCGGCGCGTCCTGAGCGGCGTTCTTGATGGAGAACTCGCACGTCAAGCCCTCGGTCGGCAGCGCATAGTTGCCCGCTGCCTTGCCCGTCAGCGCGGTGAGGGTCGCCGTGTAAGAAGCGCCAGCCTCGGTCTGGGAGCCCTCGACAGTCGCACCAAGGTCATCCTTGCCGATGACGTTTCTGAGCGTTGCCTCGGGGCAGTGCTCCTCGCCGTCGTAGACAAACTCGCTGGTGCCCCACGTCACGGTGAGCAGCCGCTGGTTGATGGTGAACACGCCATCGACGAACGTGATGTTGTAGTTGGGGTTAGCGTCCTTAGACTGCGTCAGGTGCAGCGCATAGCCGCCGTCGCGCACGTTGTCGTTATCTTCGCGCTCAATCTCGATGCCATCAAGGCTCTCGCCCTCGACAAGCTCGCCGGATGTGATCGCCCACGTAAACACGGGGTCGGCCTCGCCGTAGGTCTTGGAGGCGTCCTGGGCGGTGACCGTGATCGCGCGCGGCTTGACCTCGAGAGTCACCTTACCCTCGGCCTTCACGCCGTCGATCGTTACCTCATAGGACACAGTCAACGTGCCGACGTCGCGGATCTTGGGAGCCTCGGGGGACCAGTTCTTGCCGTCGGTGCTGTACTGGGCCGTCGCACCCTCGGGCAGGCTCTTCGCATCGACCGTGTGATAATCGCCGTCGTATTCTTCGGAGTAGCCAACGATGGCGGCAGCCGGAATCTCGACCTCGGCAAGCTTGTGACCGCAGACCTTGCACTTCTGTTGCTTGGAGCCCTTCTCGGTTGCCGTGGGAGCCTTGACGACGACCCACTCAAAGTCGTGCTTGGCCTCGTCGATCTTGTCACCACAGGCGCACTTATGCCAATGCGTGCTGTCGTCGGAGAGCCACTCCTCGCTCACAGCCTCGTGCTTACGCACGCCCTCGACGGTGACGACGAGGTCGCTCTCGGCGTTCTGAACGGTGAACTCACCACGCGCGTCGGGCGCCACAACGGCATTGTTTACCTTGATGGCGTAGGAGTCGTTGTCAGTAAAGTAGCCGCTCTCGATGCCGACCGTGAGGGTGGTTGAACCGTGCCAGTCAAACTCGTCCGGGTTCGCCGTGATCGTATAGCCAACCTGCTTGGCAGGCAGCGTCACGACGAGCTTGCCGCCGGCATTAACGGTAACCTCGGTGGCGGAGGAGGCGTCATGGTCGCTATCGGCGCGGTAACGCACCTCGTACGTGCCGACAGCACAATCCGCAATCTCAGTCACGCCTTCGGGCACGCCCTGATACTCGTCAGAGTCCTTGGCGCGCCACTCCATCTTCGTGTCGACGCCTGTGATCTTACCGTCGGACTTGCCACTCACAGTCTCGGCCGTGGCCTGGACCTTCGGCGCGCCCTGGGGTGCCTTCTTGATGGAGAACTCGCACGTCAGGCCTTCGGCGGGAAGCTTGTAGTTACCCGCGTCATCGCCCGTCAGCTCGGTGATTTTCGCCGTGTAGGTGCCCGCCTTGACCTTGGCGCCGTCGACGTACGCGGAGACATCGTCACCTTCGATGACATTGTGGAGCTTCGCTTGAGGGCAGTGCTTCTCGCCGTCGTAGGTGAACTCAGCAGTGGTGTCCCACGTTACGGAGAGCTCGCGCTTGTCGATCGTAAAGGTGCCATCCTTGAACGTAATCTTGTAATTGAAGTTGGCGCCCTCAGGCTGCGTCAGGTGCAGAGCATAGCCGCCGTCGCGCACGTTGTCGTCATCTTCACGCTCGATTTCAATGCCCTGAAGGCTCTCGCCCTCGACAAGCTCGCCAGAAGTGACGTCATACGTAAACTTGGGATCGTCCTCACCATAGGTCTTGGAAGCGTCCTGCGCTGCGACCGTTATCGCACGCGGTTTGACCTCAAGCGTCACCTTGCCGTCGACCACTGCGCCATCAATCGTGACGCGATAGTCGACCGTCACACTGCCGGTGTCCTTAATGCTGGGCGCAACGCTCGTCCAGCCGCTGTCAGCAGCCTTGTACTCAACGACGGCGCCCTCGGGCAGTGCCGAGGCATCGACAGAATGCTCCTTGCCGTCATATTTACCCGAGTAACCCTTAACAGCCAGGGCCGGAACCTCTACCACGCCCGACTTATGGCCGCACACGGAGCACGTTCCATGTTTGGAGCCGGTCTCGGTAATCGTCGGCTGCTTGTCGATCGTCCATTTATACGCATGCTCGGCGTACATCTTAATTGTGATGGTCTCTTTATTGCCGGCAGTGTCCGCAGCCACGATTACATGCTCAGTACCGGCATCGCCTTCAGCGGCCTTAACCGTGTACTTTCCGTCCTTGCCAGCCTTGAGCTCCTTACCGTTGTCAGTGACCGTCACCGTCTCGTCGCGGTCATCGAACACGTCAAACGAAACGCTCTCGCAGTAGGCATCGCCATCCCACAAGTCATAAATAACGGGCTTATAGGTGTCCACATAGGTATAGGGCTCTTCATCCCATTTGCCGTTGCAGACCCTGCAGACCTTTTGACGAACGCCATCGGCCTCAGGCGTAGCAGGCGTAATGACCTCGTACCCCCACCTGCAGGGCTGGCGCTCCTGCTCCGTCTTGCAGTACTTGCAGCGCTTAACGTGGCTACCTTCGCCATTCGACTTCCAAGCTGCATTGTCGGCAACAGCATGGGGTCCCGGCTCGATCTTGACCTCAGCATCGGCTGACGCATTGTGGTTGTTATCCTCGGCATAGCGAACGTAGTACGTTCCCGACTTCGTAAGCCCGGTCAGTTTACCGTCAGACGTTATCTTCTGATAACTCCCGCTCGACCCGCGACGGTATTCCATCGCCTTGGTCACGCCCGAGATGGAACCGTCCTTGCTGCTGCACGTAGTCCAATTATTGCCCACGAGCCCAGCCGGCGTGTCCTGATCGGCCTTGGAAATCTTCACGGTCGCTTTGCCCGTAACGGTCAGGTAGTCAGAGGCCGCCACACGGTAATAGGTCGTGTACTCGGCCGCATTGCGATAGGTCGGCTTGTCCGTCGTCCAATCACCGCCGTCTTCACGGTACTCAATTTTCATATCCGCCGGAACGGGGTCATTCTTAACGTTGACCGTAATGCCGTGTTTTTCGCCATCATAGGCACCCTCAAAGCCGGTGACCTCGAGGTCAAAGCGCGAAACGTCAACGATCTCCCATTTGAGCGTCAAAACACTTGTGGTGCCGCCATCGGTCGTGAAGTTGCCCTTACCGATGACAATGCACTCGTATTGCCCTGGCTCGGTTTGCTTCAGTCCGGATTCACTTCGAGCGCTGAGCTCGTAATCCTTGCCCTCAACGAGATCGACCCACTCGCCGGCACCGTTCTTGAACTGTGCACTTTCAACGACAGGCTGATGCTCCTTGCCGTCATAGGCATACTTGCCCGCGCCCTTGCCGCCGTCTTTAAGGATGAACTTGTAGGATTGACCCCTAACCAGGCGGCGCTGCGAAATCTCGAAGGCCTTCTTGCCCTCGAGCGTCTGACCAGAGGCAGTCTTAAAGCTCGTAACGACATAGTAGTAGCCAGCGTCCGCCGGAGCATCCTTGAGCTTGGTGCCATTTTGATACGCCTCGGCATCCGCCTGAGACTTGCACTGATACCACGTGAACTCGTCGCTGGCCGTCACGCCCATCTGCTCCAGATTCCACGCGCCGTCCTTATTCAAAGCAATCTTGACCGGGCAACCATCATAGACAAGCTCGGTGCTCTGAGAACTCGTCGCCTTAGACATGGAAAGCTTGTACGTGGCCCTCAGGTACTTTTTGACCTCACCGTTCTCGTCCTTGCCATATTCACACTCGCTGTTGCGGAACGGACCCACGCACGATGCGCGAACGCCCAAACCGTCAGCTTCAACGTTCCACTTGTGCTGGTGGATGGTCTCGCGGAAGGTGAGGTCGCCGTTAAGGTTCACGACCTCGTACTTGTCGGAGTTGTCGTCGTCCTTGGACGAGCCGTCTGGCACAACGCCTTCGATCTTGTTGGACTCACAGTTGCCAAGGACACGTGACTTTACGCCACTGCTGTCCGCAGTCTCCTCAATCGAGATCCAGACATGGTCATCGCCTCCGCGCACGGAGAGGTCAGACGCAAGGTTCAGCGCAGGAGCCGTGGCATCGGAGCTCGTTTTTTTAGGGATGTACAGGCTCTTGGCGGTTCCTGTAGCGATATCTGCCTCGGTATATCCGTCGCCTGTCGTTGTATCTCCGGCATGGCTGTTCTTCCAAAAGCTCGCGATAGTCGGCGACCCGCTAAGGGTAAGGGTCCCGGCGGCGTATACCACGCACGTATTGCCGCGCGCACCGTAGCGTTCAATCGTGCCACCGTTTATGTTGCAGCGAGCGCTTCGTGCAACATTGAGGGCATCGACTGTCAAAGTGTTGTCGGCCGAGCTCGAACGCGTGCTGTGGAAGTTGTTCATCGTGCAGCTGTTGAGGTTGACCGTAGCGTTAGTGACACCCATCACGCCTGCAACGGCGCACTTTCCAGTCTCCTGAACCTGTGCAAACTCAGTGGTCTCTTCGACCGTCGGATATTTATTATTGGTCTGCCAAATGCCGCTGTCGGCATCGGAACCAAACCGGCAGTTCTCGAACGTCGCAGTCAGCCTCGAAGCGACGTCCGAATTCACGCCACCACGGGGATTGCCCACAATTGAAACTGCACCGTTGTAGTCGCCAGACGTATTCCAGAACGCACAGTCAGTAAACGTAGCGTTGAGCTTATTAATATTCCCCTTGCCGTCATCGGAGAAGCTGCTACGGAACAGGCGGACCGGCACAGCATATTCAAGAATACTGTATGGGGAAACCTCACCCAAAGAGTTGTGCGACTTGCCAGCATAGTCCCTAATCATCAGCTTACTGAAATTTGCAGACAGCTTTCCCTTGGTATTGCCCAGGGAAATCGCAGGTACCTTTTGCTCGTACTTGCTGCCATACGAGAGAATGAAATTCTGCGAGCCGTCGCCAACCCCCAGGCCAACCGAGATGTCGCCCGATGCCTTTTTGTAGCCACCGCTGTAATAGCGGTCGGTCAAAAAGCCGCTTACGGACTCAAATTGCTTTTGATTTCTATGGAAGCTGACGCACGGATTGTTGACGCCAATGAACTCGATATTGCTACCCTGCTTGATGTTGAACAGCCATCGGGTTTGACCAACCGAATTGTGCGTATAGCCGTTCACGTAAACCGTGCCATCGATGTAGATCCTTACAGGGTTAATTCGAGTCGCGCTCGGCGCGTCGATGGTGTAGCCCAAAGAAGGCGTGACCTCACCCTCGGCCGTCTTAAGTACATAGCTGCCCGGCTCGGTGATTTGGACGGGCTCGTTGTTGACCTGCTTAAGCGACAGCACCTCGGCATTCACTCCGTCAGGCATAACCTGCGTCTCGGCGTTTGCCACTGCCGGCGTTGCCACGAGCGCGCATGCCACGGTGGCGATGCCCAGCAGACGCGTCAACACAGCGCGCATCCCCATCTTCTTCTCCTTCATCGTTTCGCTCCCCTTACCCCTATGCTTTCGCGATGACCGTCATCGCTTGGCGCCGGCGGTCGGTTTGATTCCCCGTCCGACCGCCGGCATCGATTGATATGTGTATCCATGGAGTATTGTGAGGTCACCAAAACTGACACCCTGCCGCTCGGCGCGAGTTGCGTACCGTGGGGCGCAAATGGAACGCACCCCCGCGGGTGGCGCGTGCACGATGTGGCAAAATCGAGGTACTAAGGGGGCCCAATATGCTCAAAATCATCGCCTGCGACGACGACGTCGCCTTTCTAGATAACCTGCACCGCATGATCAACCGCTGGTCGGCCGAGACGGGTACGGCGGTCGATGTTGCACTCGTTACGCGCGGCGAGGACCTGCTGGCACGCCATGCCGCATCGCGCGCCGACATCATCATGCTCGACATGATCATGCCGCTCGTCAACGGCATGGACACCGCCCGCGAGCTGCGCCAATCCGATACCGCCGTGCGCTTGGTGTTTCTGACCTCATCGCCCGAGTTCGCGCTTGAGTCCTACGAGGTCCGCGCCTTCGACTACCTGCTCAAACCCGTAACCTACGAACGCGTGGCGCAACTGCTCGACGAGCTGTCGAGCCTGCGTCCGGCGGCGACCGACGAGCTCGTCATCAAGACGTCCTTTGGCTACCATGCCCTGCGCCTATCCGATATCGAATATGCCGAGGCTCGCAACAAGCACGTGATCTTCCACCTGCGCGATGGCCGCGATATCGAGGCGCTCGAGCCGTTCCGCAGCATCGAGGACCGACTGGCCCAAAACGCGACCTTCTTTAAGTGCCACCGCAGTTACCAGGTCAATCTGCGCAACATCGACCACTTTAACCGCACGGAAATCGTCATGCGCTCGGGCGCGTGCATACCGCTCGCGCGCAGCTGCAAGCAGGGATTCCAAGACGCCTACTTTGCAGTGCGGTTCGAGGGCGGGAGACGCTGATGCTTTCCTCGGCAGAACTGGTACTTTGGGCAATCCACCATGCGACGACGTTGCTCTTTGGCGTCTTTGCCTCGGCGGCTCTGTGCGGTGTCGAGATCAACGGCCGCCATTCGCTCGAACTGGTGGGGGTCGGCGCTGTAACCGGATGCGCATTCGGCCTCGCCAATGCCGTCGGCGGCGAGCTTTTCGCCCGTCAGGCATATCCGCTCGTCGTGCATCTGCCGCTCGTCATCTATCTGTGCGCGCGCTATCGCCTAAGCCCGCTGCTCGCCATCCTGGGCGTTACCAGCGCTTACCTGAGCTGCCAGTTTAGCAACTGGATGGGCATTGCCGCGCTCGCCGCCACCGACTCGCAAATCGCGTACTACGTGGCGCGCATCATCACCACGCTCGGCGTCTTTGCCGTCTTATTGCATTGGGCAAGCGACATTGGCCCCCGCCTGGCGATCAAAAGCCCCACCGAGCTGGAGATTCTGCTCATCCTGCCGCTCGTCTACTACATCTTCGACTACGCCACCAACGTCTATACCACGCTCTTCCACTCGGGCTCGGTGGTAACTGTTGAGTTTTTGGCGTTCGCTCTCTGCGCCTTCTACCTTATGTTTCTTGCCGTCTACCTGCGCGAATACGAGGCAAAGGAAATCGCCGAGCGCGAGCGCTGGATGCTCGCGACCCGCGACAACGCGGCCATCAAAGAGCTCGAAGCCTGGCGCCAGTCCGGACGCGAGCTCTCGGTTCTCCGTCACGACATGCGCCACTACCTGCGCGGTCTAGCGGCCCTGATCGAAGAGGGTCACACCGATGAGGCACTCGAGCGCATCGACGCGCTCTGCGAGACCAACGACCGCACCGCCGTGCGCCGCTACTGCGCCAACGAAACGGTCAACATTGCGCTCTCGTCGCTTTCCGCGGACATCAACGCGCACGGCATCACCGCCAACCTGCGCGCCGCCGTGCCCGAAACCGTCCACGTGGGCGATGTCGATCTATTCAGTGTGGTATCGAACGCCCTGGACAATGCCATCGCCGCAGCGAGCGCCGCCCCCGAAGGCAAGCGGTTTGTCGACCTGGACCTTCGCTACGAAGACGGTCAGCTTCTATTGCTGGTTTCCAACACGTTTGGCCGTGCGCCGCACATGGTCGACGGCATGCCCGTGGCTCAGCACACTGGGCACGGTTTTGGCACCAAGAGCATTAAACTTGCCGTCGAGCGCATGAACGGCAACTGCCAGTTCCGCATTAACGGCGACCGGTTTGAGCTGCGCGCCGTGATGTAGGGGCTGCCGCCAGCCTCGCTACAGCGGTGCAGCCGCCGGGGTCAGCTGCTTAATGTAGGCCCACATGCGCTGCTTGGCGGCCTTGTTGGTGAGCGCCGCCTCAAAACCGTCGAGCGCCAGCACGCGGCGCCCCTGCACATGGGCGACCAGGCCGGGCTTGAGCATGGCGGTGTCAAAGTCATCAATCGCCACAAGCATATCGGCATAGGTCTCGCGCATGACATCGGCCGCACTGTTGTCCAGCAGCAGCACCGCCTCGGGGTCCAAGGTCTCCAGCGCCTCGCGGAACAGGTCGCACGTCAGGGCCTCACCCGCCGCGACCGCTCCGTCGCCCGCGCCGGCGACGCTTGCCAGCACGCAAAAATCCTCGGGGGCATATCCGATGGCACCGAGCGCCTTGCGCAACGCGGCGCCATCCGCGCCGGCAGCCAGCTCGCCGCCCGAGCGCTCGGCATCATCCAAATCGCCTTTGACCAGCACAATCGGCGAGCACGCGTTGCCCGCGATACGCACACCGCGATCTGCAAGCGACGCGAGCTCCTGCTCGGTCGCCTGAGCGATGGCTTCTTTTTTCTGGCTTTGTGACGTGGGCATGCGCTCTCCAATCGTTTACGTGCCCACCATTATATAAAAGAGCCGCCCGCGAGTGGTTGCTTTGCGAGCCGCTGGGTATAAGCACGGTCGTACTGATTTTTACGCGGCCGAGCCGCGTCGCATTATGGAGGTCACCATGGCTGACATTAAGCAGATTACCCCCGAGAACTTCGACGCTGTCGTCAACGATAGCCTGCCCGTACTGGTTGATTTTTGGGCCCCGTGGTGCGGCCCCTGCCGCTCGCTCTCGCCCATCGTAGACGAGGTTGCCGACGAGCTGGCCGGCAAGCTGGCTGTGGCCAAGTGCAACGTCGACGACAACCAGGACCTGGCCATGAAGTTTGGCGTCATGAGCATCCCCACGCTGATCGTCTTTAAGAACGGCGAGGAGGTCGACCGCTCGGTCGGCGCCTTACCCAAGGCAAGACTTCAGACACTGCTGGAGAAACATCTGTAATACGCTTGTTACTTGCCTGCCGTCCATGAGCGGTTTCGCACCGCTCGCCGGAGTGCCAAACGCAAGGCACGCGACCACGGATAGTATGGTAGACACAAACAGCCCCCAGTGAACGGGTGCGGGTCAGACGGACTCGCACCCGTTTTCTTATGCGGCGGCGCCCAAGGCGGGCGTAGTAGAATCTGAACCACCATATCGCCCCGTACAAAAGGAGACTCCCCATGCATGACGTCGGAATGAACATGAGCCAGCTTGCCATGAGCGTCAAGCAGGTCGACGACACCATTGAGCTCGCTCACGAGTGGAGCCATCAGCTGCTGCATGCGACCGAGAACTTTGACATGGAGCGCATCGGCGCCAAGCTCGAGGCTGCCATGGCCGCGCTGCACGAGGCGCATGCCGCGCTCGAGGGCTACGAGGACGCCATCGAGGCCGACCACAACTCCGTCGGCTCTGTGAAGCTGGTGTAACGTGGCCGAGCACGAGCACGATCACGGTGTGGACGACGATGCGAGCTGCCGCTGCAGCGGCTCCAGCTCCGAGCTGGTCCGCTTTTCGGTCACCGCGCCCGACGACCTGCTGCGCCGCTTTGACGAGCAAATCGCGCGCCGCGGTGACGTGGCTAACCGATCCGAGGCCGTACGCGATCTGATTCGCGCCTCGATCGCCAAGGAGCAGATGCGCACGCCCGACGAGCAGGTCATCGGTTCGCTCACCATGATCTATGACCACCATACCGGCGATCTGACGCGCCGTCTGGACGAGGTGCAGCACGACTACACCGACGAGATCGTCTCGACCATGCACGTGCATCTGGACCACCACAACTGCCTGGAGATTCTGGCGCTCAAGGGTCGCGGCGAGCGTGTCTACGAGCTGGCCGACCGCCTGCTGGGCCTGCGCGGAGTTAAGCACGGCGAGCTCACCTGCGCCGCCACCAAGCAGAGCCTGGGGCTGTAGCGCACCTGCCAAAAAGGGACAGGTTTGTTTTGGCAGGTCTAACGTTTTACCTACCAAAATAAACCTGTCCCTTTTTGGTCGGTTTTGATGAGGGAGAGCCGCATGCGACATGTGCATATTCATGTGACGGGCATTGTACAGGGCGTTGGCATGCGGCCGTTTGTGTATCGCGAGGCCATGGCGCATGGCATCTGCGGCTGGGTGCTCAACGCGGGCGACGGCGTGCATGTCGAGGCGCACGCTTGCGCCGAGGCGCTCGACGGCTTTGTCGCCGCGCTGTCGGACCACGCGCCTGCGGCAGCCCGCGTGGAGCGTATTGACGTTGCGGATTTGGAACCCGGCACTTGGGATGCCGCCGACGAGCAGGGCTTTCGCATCGTGGCGTCACAGGATCAGACTGCGCATACGACGCTCATCTCGCCCGATATCGCTACCTGCGACGACTGCCTACGCGAGCTGTTCGACCCCGCCGACCGACGCTATCACTACCCCTTTATCAACTGCACCAACTGTGGGCCGCGCTTTACCATCATCCGGTCGCTGCCCTATGACCGAGCGGCCACGTCCATGGACTGCTTTCCCATGTGTCCCGAGTGCGCCGCGGAGTATACCAACCCACTTGACCGGCGCTTTCATGCGCAGCCCGATGCCTGTTTTGATTGCGGGCCGCATATTACCTGGCGTGAGGCGGCGCGCGGAATGGAGCTCGGAAACTCGGGGGCGACGCCAGCCATCGGCAGCACGCGCGAAACCAGCGATGCCATTATTGACCGCTGTGTCGAGCTGCTGGCCAGCGGCGGTATTGTCGCCATCAAGGGCCTGGGCGGATTCCATCTGGCCTGCAACGCCGCCAATGAGCAGGCGGTGGTCGAGCTGCGCCGTCGTAAGCGCCGCAGCAACAAGCCGCTTGCCGTTATGGTACGCAGCCTTGCCGATACTGAACGCCTGTGCCATGTCGATGATGCCGAGCGCGGCTTGCTGGCCGGCAGCATTCGCCCCATTGTGCTGTTACGCCGCCGCGTGACCGGCAACGACACCCACGGCTCCCCCAACGCCCTCGAACTCGCGCCATCCGTCGCGCACGACTTGCCCGAGCTTGGCGTCATGCTCCCCTATACACCGCTCCAGCATCTGCTGCTTGCAGCTGCCGCGTCGCATGACATACGCGCGCTGGTCATGACCAGCGGAAACCTGAGCGAAGAGCCCATCGAGACCGACGATGCCCTTGCATGGGAACATCTTGTTGCCACCGGCATCGCCGACGCGCTACTTGGCAATGACCGTGCGATTCTCTCACGCTATGACGACTCCGTGGTGCGTGTGGTCGACGGCACCGTCATGCCTGTGCGTCGCGCACGCGGATATGCGCCGCAGCCGTTGCCGCTGCCGGCGCTCGACGGCACTGCACCCTGCGTGCTCGCCTGCGGGCCGCAGCAAAAAGCGACGATCGCATTCACGCGCGAGGACGCGAACGGCGAGGCGGCCTGTTTTGTGTCGCAGCATATCGGCGATGTTGAAAACGGCGAGACCTTCGATGCTTGGAGCGCCGCCCGCGCACGTCTAGAAAACCTCTTTGACCTGACGCCTGCCGCCCTGGCATGCGACATGCATCCCAGCTATCTGTCAAGCCAGTGGGCGCGCGAACAGGCGCAGAAACAGGGCATGCCGCTTGTTGAGGTTCAACATCATCATGCGCACATCGCGAGCGTAATGGCAGAGGCGATTGTCGCTGGCCGGCTTGCACCCGATGCACGCGTCCTCGGTATTGCCTTCGATGGTACAGGTGACGGCACCGACGGCACCATATGGGGCGGTGAGTTTCTTATCGCCGGCCTTGCCGATTTTGAACGCGCCGCGCACCTGCGCGCCTGGGCGCTGCCAGGCGGTGCCGCATCCGTGCGCGATGCCCGGCGCAATGCCTTTGCCCTGCTGAGCGAGCTCAGCCTGCTCGAGCACCCGGGTGCCGCGGGGCTATTGGGCACCCTCGACGAGCAAACGCGCAGCGTGACAGCTACCATGATCGAGCGCGGCATCAACAGCCCGCGTACCAGTAGCATGGGGCGTCTCTTTGATGCCGCGTCAGCGATTCTGGGCATCTGCGGCAAGGCAACCTACGAGGGCGAACCCGCCATAGAACTCGAAGCCGCCGCCTGGTGCGCGCTCGGCGGTATGGCCGTTCGTCTCGACGGCAATCATACAGGCGTATTCACGTCTGCCGACGACTCCCCCATCTTGGAACCCCAACCGCTCATCGAAGCTCTTCTGAATGGAATCGAGGCAGGCGCGCCGGCCGACCGGCTCGCCCTCGGGTTTCACATCGCCATTACGCACGCTACGACCCACATCGCACGCGAAATCTGCGCGCGCGAAGGCATCGATACCGTCGCGCTCTCGGGCGGTGTGTTCATGAACCGGCTTTTGCTTCAGCTCCTTACCCACGAACTCAAAGACGCCGGTCTTGCCGTCTTGGTCCCCCACGCCGTGCCCGTCAACGACGGCTGCATCGCCTACGGTCAGGCCGCCATCGCTCTCGCTCGCCTCGCGCAGGCAGCATCGCGATAGGCTGTTTGCCAGCCTGCGCGCCGCCGTCTCACAGGTGTAACGCGTTTGCTCGTGACTCCCGCGAGCGCTACCATCAACTGATGGGTAATTAGGCGCCTATCCAGCGCAAAACGTATAAAAGGGGAACATTATGTGCCTTGCCGTTCCCGGTAAAGTGGTCAAACGCGACGACGACCTTAAGGCGACCGTCGACATGATGGGCATCGAGCGCCCCGTTTCGCTGCGCCTCGTGCCGACGGCACAGGTAGGCGACTATATTCTCGTGCACGCCGGCTTTGGCATTCAGATTGTCGACGAGCAGGAGGCCCAAGAGACACTCGAGCTCGTCAATACCATGACCGAGCTGGCCGAAGAGGACCAGCTCGCCACCAACCCGGCCGAGGCATACTAGTGGCGGCGGCGCAGCCGGTTCGCTCCGGTATCGACTTTTCGGCATTTCGCGACCCCAAACTGGCTCGCGAGCTCATCGATCGTATTCATGAGCTTATCGGCAACCGCAGCATCAACCTTATGGAAGTCTGCGGCACGCATACCGTGAGCATTGGCCGCTATGGCTTTCGCTCCATTATGCCGACGGGACTCAAACTGTTAAGCGGCCCGGGGTGCCCCGTTTGCGTCACCGCCAACCGCGACATCGATCACGCAATCGCGCTTTCCAACATGGACGGCGCCATCATCACCACCTTTGGCGACATGATGCGCGTGCCCGGATCGTCCACCTCGCTTGCCGCGCAAAAGGCCGCGGGGCGCGACATCCGCATCGTCTACTCTCCGCTCGACGCACTCGACATTGCCGAGCAAAATCCCGAACGCCCGGTCATCTTTATGGGCGTCGGCTTTGAGACCACAACGCCCACCATTGCCGCCGCTATCCTGGAGGCCGACGCGCGCGGGCTCCATAACTTCTCGGTCTACTGTGCCCACAAGACCACGCCGCCGGCTCTGCGTGCGATCTCCAACGACCCCGAGACGACCATCGACGGCTTTATCCTGCCTGGCCACGTCGCTACCATCACAGGCCTGGCACCCTTTGGGTTTTTGGTCGATGAGTTCGAGACCCCCGGCGTAGTCACCGGGTTTGAGCCGGTCGATATTTTGCAGGGCATCTGCATGCTGGTCCAGATGGTTGTCGAGCACAGGCCCGCAATCGACAACGCCTACCGCCGTGGCGTCAATGCGGACGGCAATCCCGTAGCGCGCCATCTGGTCGAGCAGGTATTTGAGCCGTGCAACACCACGTGGCGCGGACTGGGACCGATTGCCAACTCGGGTCTTTCCATCCGGCCCGAATTCGCGCGCTTTGATGCCGGCGCCCGCTTTGACGTGCCCGTTGAGGCGACGGTCGAGCCACGCGGGTGCCGCTGCGGCGACGTGCTGCGCGGTGCCATCACGCCGAGCGACTGCCCGCTGTTCGGCCACGCATGTACGCCCGAACACCCTGTCGGACCGTGCATGGTGAGCTCTGAGGGCAGTTGCGCGGCGTACTTTAGATACAGCGACTAACTCGGACGCACCCGCACGCTGACACCACCCACGATTGGAGTTTTCGATATGTCCCGTACTGCCACCGATAGCACTGTCCTGCTGGGCCACGGCTCCGGCGGCCAGATGATGAAGCGCATTATCGATGAGGTCTTTCTGGATGCCTTTGGGTCGCCCGAGCTGCTTGCGGGCAACGATGCTGGTGTCGCCGCGCTGCCCGCAAGCGAGCGAATCGCCATGTCGACCGACAGCTTTGTGGTAACGCCGCAGTTCTTCCCCGGCGGCAATATCGGCCGCCTCGCCGTATGCGGAACCGTCAACGACGTCGCGACCTCGGGCGCTAACGTGCGCTACCTCTCATGCGGCTTTATCCTCGAAGAGGGCTATCCCATGGACAAGCTGCGCCAGATCGTGCAGACCATGGCCGAAACAGCACGCGAGGCGGGCGTGTCCATAATCACCGGCGACACCAAGGTGGTCGAGCGTGGCGGTGCCGACGGCGTCTACATCAATACCGCCGGCGTGGGCGAGGTGCCCGCGGGCGTAGCGCTCAGCGGTGCCAACTGCCGGCCCGGCGACGCCATCCTGGTATCGGGTACGCTAGGCGACCACGGCATCGCCATCATGAGCCAGCGCGAGGGCTTGGCGTTTTCGAGCAGCATCGAAAGCGATGCTGCGCCGCTCAATCATCTGATTGCCGACGTGCTCGCCGCCGCCCCCGACACCCGCTGCTTCCGCGACCCCACGCGCGGCGGCCTGGCATCCACGCTCAACGAGTTTGCCCAGGCCAGCGGCGTTGCCATGGAGATCGACGAGGATGCCGTGCCCGTGCGCCCCGACGTACAGGCGGCATGCGAGATGCTCGGTTACGACGTTCTGCAGGTGGCAAACGAGGGCAAGATGATTGCCGTGGTGCCGGCCGAGCAGGCCGATGCCGCGCTGGCCGCCATGCGCGCCGCCC
>ERZ1034855.459-NODE-459-length-16088-cov-13.082393_pt1 | contig 16088 bp, 15 predicted proteins | sample MGYA00520699_ERZ1034855 | MGnify/ENA primary metagenome ERZ1034855 (study PRJEB33766, sample SAMN09781730) | gut metagenome | biome: gut microbiome | host: Homo sapiens | place: Madagascar | study: EMG produced TPA metagenomics assembly of the PRJNA485056 data...
GTTTTTCTTTTTCCTTGCGTCACCTTCCTGAACAGTTTATCTGCTCATTCTGTCTTTGTTTCCTTCCCTTGTCGTCTCAAACATCGTTGCAGCGTTGTTTGCTGCAGGTGAATGAGATATTACCATTCAGCACTGTTTGTGTCAACACTAAATTCTTCTTTTTTTAAAAATTTTTTGAAATTTTTCAATTTGCTTTTCCGCCTTTAAAAATGAGAATTTTATACCTTAAAAACTGAATAATAGCTTATATAATGAAAGAAAATGTTCCTTAAAATTGAAATCTGCCGGAAGTTATGCAGGTTCGGACATTGAAGTTGCCATAGAAATTGCAAACCGTCTGGGAATGAAACCGTTCCTTAAACCATACCTTGACTCAAGTAATTGTGCTGACAGACAGATGAAAAATATTATCAGAAATTCCATTTCGGATGCGCTTACGGGACCAGACACGCTTTTGAAACAGATACAAATGAACTGCGCGAAAAACTGTGTGAAGATCTTATCGTTTTTTCTTTTGATTCGAACGATTTGAAAAAAATAAATAACACTTACGGTCATAGTGCCGTCGATAAACTTTTGCGGCTGGCAGGAATTTGCATTGATTATTCATTCGGCAAATACGGAAAAGTCTACCGTTACGGAGGGGATAAATTTATTGCACTGATTTATGTTGACAGCAGAAAAATAAATCTTATTCTGGATAATTTCAAAAAAAATTGTGGCAGAAAACAGGGAATTTAAATATGAACTGAGCATTGCCTGCGGTTTTGCTTCCCATGCAAAAAACAAGAATCTAACCATTGACGAACTGATCCAGACTGTAGACAAAAAAAATGTATATAGAAAAAGAGAGCTATCATAAAAACCAGAGTAATCTGTCTGACTGAATTGAATTCTGGAATATTCTTTTTACTATTTTTTATTTTCTTTATCCAAAGACGAATCTATGAGATCGAGTGCTGTTTTGGAAAATTCCTGCGGAAATGAAATTTCTGTAAACCTGTAAAAAGGAAAAACACGACCGCAAGAATTATTTTTTTTTACTTTCATTGCGCTTTTAACCTTCTTCGTATTTAATAAGTTACAATCTGTTTTTGTGATTTTTTTACTGACAGATTTTTATTGTAGAGATTTTTATTCAAATTCATTATAATGGAAGAATACAGGAGAATTAAATTGAATTATTCAAATTATTTTGTACAGAAAAAAAAATTATCGATTAAGGTACAGTCACTTGCCGTGCTGGGATCTGTTGCGGCATGCGTTATTCTTCCACAGATTTTTCACCTGATTGGAAAAATTTCAGGCAGTGGAACAGCAGCCGGAATAGTGTTCAGCCCGATGCACATTCCTGTTATTGTAACGGGTCTTCTTGCAGGTCCTTTTGCAGGAGCAGCGACAGGACTTTTTGCACCGCTTGTTTCTTATTTAATCTCGGGAATGCCTGTTGCGGCAATGCTTCCTTTTATGACAGCGGAACTTTTTGGTTACGGACTTGCGGCAGGTTTTTTGAGATGTGTAAAAATTCCGGCTGCAGTTAAAGTTTTAGTTTCCATGATTGCAGGACGCGTACTTTACATGGTTGCAGCAATTGTTGCAGTTTTTCTTTTTAAGAATGAAAGCGTTTCTGTTTTAGGAATATGGATGGCAGTACCGAAATGTCTTCCCGGAATTGTACTGCAGCTTGCTTTTATTCCGCCGTTTGTTTATTGGGTAGATTCTCTTTCAGAAAAACAGAACTAAACGAAAATGACTGTTGCGCAGGAAAACAAAATTTTAAATGACGCAGAAAAAATTTTATCTTTGATAAAAAAGCGTCCGTGCATTATCGCGCTGGACGGAAGATGTGCCGCAGGTAAAAGCACACTTGCTTCTGTTATGAAAAAAGAATTCGGCGCGACAGTTTTTCACATGGATGATTTTTTTCTTTTGCCGCAGATGAGAACGGCAGAACGCTTTGCTTCTCCGGGACAAAATGTTGACCACGAAAGATTTCTAAAAGAAGTTCTTCTTCCACTTTCACGCGGTGAAAGTTTTTCTTACAAACCGTATGAGTGTTTTGCATCATGTTTTGGAAAAGAAATTTTTTGTACACCTGCGCAGATTTCTGTTGTTGAAGGTGTATATTCCTGCCGTCCGGAACTGCGGAAATTTTATGACTTATGTGTTTTTGCTGACATTGATAAAGATGAACAGAAAAACAGGATTCTGCTCAGAAATGCAGATAAAGCACAAATGTTTTTTTCAAAATGGATTCCGCTTGAAGAAGAATATTTTGAAGCATTCCGCATAAAAGAAAATGCAGATTTAGTTTTGCAAAATTAATTTTACAGAAAACAGAGAATATTATAGCTGCAATTGCGTTATTGACTTGGAACTTTCGGATGCAGAGCTACCGACGCAATGCTTTAAGCCGGTGCAGAAATTATTATTTTGAACAGGGACCGCGAGGTTGTAGAAAAATACAAAGGCATGATTCACAATGCTTATATAAGCGATGCAATAAATGAAAAAAAACAACGGCAGTAGCACCGGACACCGTTTTTGAAGCAGAAATGACACTTCTTGTCGCGGGAGAAACGGCTGATATAATGAAATATTCTGAAAAAATACAAAATGATGCCGCCAAAAACAGAAAGCTGTTTGACAGACTGTTCAGACGGCAATCGGAAAACCGTTAAACTTTTTTGAAATTATTTTGTTCTTAACGCACGCATTGCATTAAGAACAGAAATTACTGTTACACCGACATCTGCAAAAATTGCAAGCCACATATTTGCAAAGCCGGACGCTCCGAGCGCAAGGCATGAAAACTTTACTACAAGGGCAAACGCAATATTCTGGTAAACTATACCAAGACATTTGCGGCTTATTTTTATTCCGCGGGCAATCTTAACCGGATTGTCATCCATAAGGACAACATCGGCGGCTTCTATTGCAGCATCGCTTCCCAACGCTCCCATTGCTATACCAATATCGGCTCTTCCCAAAACAGGCGCGTCATTTATTCCGTCTCCTACAAAGGCAAGTTTTTCTTTTGCACTGTTCTGTTCAAGAAGTTTTTCTACCCAGCCTACTTTGTCTGAAGGAAGAAGTTCGGAATGAATCTCATCTATTTTTAACTGCGCTCCCACTTTCTGCGCAACCTTATCAGAGTCTCCGGTGAGCATGACTGTTTTTTTGACGCCGTATTTTTTAAGCAGAGAAACTGCACGTTCACTTTCGTTTTTAACAACATCGCTTATCACAATGTGTCCTGCATATTTGTTGTCAAGGGCAACGTGAACAATTGTTCCGGCACTGTGGCATTCGGCATAGGAAAGTCCCAGTTTATTCATGAGCTTTGAGTTTCCTACAGCAACTTTTATACCGTCCACATTTGCTGTAAGCCCGAGCCCGGCAAGTTCCTGAATATCTGTTACACGGCTGCGGTCAATTTCTTTTCCGTGGGCAAGAAGAAGACTTTTGCTTATCGGATGACTTGAGGCACATTCGGCAAGGGCTGCGTATTCAATTATTTTTTCATTTTCAATTTCATTGTGGTGAATTCCTGTTACTTCAAAAACTCCTTTGGTAAGGGTTCCTGTTTTGTCAAAAACTACGGTTCTGACTTTGCTGAGTGTTTCGAGATAATTTGAACCTTTGATTAAAATTCCTTCACGGCTTGCACCACCGATTCCTGCAAAAAAAGAAAGCGGAATACTTATGACCAGAGCACAGGGACAGCTTATTACAAGGAAGGTAAGCGCGCGGTAAATCCAGACGGACCAGCTGGGACTGTTTCCCAAAATAATTTGAATCATCGGCGGAAGGACACCAAGTGCAAAGGCCGCGATACAAACTGCAGGAGTATAAACCGCAGCGAATTTTGTAATGAAGTTTTCTGATTTGGCTTTTCTTTCACCTGATTCTTCTACAAGCTTAAGGATTTTTGAAACAGTTGACTCACCAAATTCTTTTGTCGTTTTGATTTTAAGAACGCCTGTAAGATTTATGCAGCCGCTTGTTACTTCATCCCCTGCTTTTGCTTCGCGCGGAACACTTTCACCTGTAAGAGCACTAGTGTTGAGAGTTGAGTTTCCTTCTACAATAATTCCGTCGAGTGGAATTTTTTCGCCGCTCTGTACAATGATTGTAGTTCCGCATTTTACTGACTCCGGAGAAACACGCTCTAATTTACCGTCGCGCTCGATGTTTGCATAGTCGGGGCGTATGTCCATAAGTTCGGTTATGTTGCGGCGGCTTTTTCCTACTGCATAACTTTGGAAAAATTCACCAACCTGATAAAAAAGCATTACCGCAACGGCTTCGTTGAAATCTGTACTTTTGGAATAAACTGCAAGCGCGATAGCACCAATTGTTGCAACCGCCATCAAAAAGTTTTCGTCAAAAACCTCACCATGCATTATTCCTTCGACAGCTTCCTTTAAAATATCAAATCCGATAATCAGATAGCAGACAAGATAAAGTACTGCACTTGTTATTTTCCAGGCTGTACTTTCTGCGACCTGTCCTAAAAAAACAGGAATGATATTAAGTACAACAAGCATTGCAAATGAAACTATAATTTTTGTAAGAGTTGATTTGTGTTCGTCTGTCATGTTTACCCCGCTTTATTTTTTTTGATTAAACGTTTGTTTAATCGTTTATATCAACTATAACGCGTATCAATTAAACAGTCAAGCAACGGTTGAATTATTTAAAAAAAAGTGTTAATTTAAATTTATGAGCGATAATTCACTTCCGCATAATCACGGGGAAAAAAATATTGAAACGCATCTCAGAAAAATGCTGGCAAAAAAACAGGATTTCAATTCACTTGCAGATACATTCAAACTGCTTGATGACTCGAGTCGCCTGCGCATTTTCTGGACATTATGCCACTGCGAAGAATGTGTTCTAAACATCGCTTCACTTCTGGAAATGACAAGCCCGGCAGTAAGCCATCACTTAAAGCTCTTGAAGTCGGCAGGACTTATTGTAAGCCGGCGCGGCGGAAAAGAAGTTTACTATAAAGTTCCGGATACAGAATTATGCAGACTGCTTCATAAAAGTGTAGAAAAATTAATGTCCATTTCGTGCCCGGAATAAATTTATAAATTGAATTTTCTATATTTTGCCGGCGTTGTTCCTTCGAGTTTTCTGAATGCCTGCGTCCAGTAGCTCTGGCTGGGAAACCCGAGAGTAAGTGCTATATCTGAAAGTGAACATTTTGTATAACGAAGCATATTTTTTGAAGTTTCAATTTTTTTTGCAAGAACATATTCCTGTACTGTTTTTCCCGTTTCTTTATGGAATAACCTGAGAATATAACTTTCGCTCAGCCCGGATACTTCTGCAAGTTTTTTTGCCGTAATTTTATCATGCAGATTTTCGTAAATAAAATTCAAACAGGCATTTACATATTTTGAATAAATTCTTTTCTGCGATATGCGCTTCATTTCTGAAGTATATTCAAGACACATTTTTTTATGAAGAGAAGAGATTTCTTTAACATCAGTCATTATGTCTGCTTCCATAATATAAACATCACTCATACTGTACGCTCTGGAAAATTCCATTCCGCCTTCAATGCAGGAACGGGCTATCATTGCAGCCGTAATTACAAAATGATATTTTAAATTTCTGAGGGGATTAGTAGACAGAACACCAAGTCCGTTTTTTTCATCAAGGGGTTCACGGCACAATTCTTTCACTTTTTTTACATTGCCGGTTTTTATTGCCGAAAAGAATTCCGTTTCGGGGACAAGAGGTGCACGCACAAAATCATTCTCACGGTTTACAAATTCCCTGTAAAAGAGTTTTTTCTTGTCATCCATACAATTATTATAGCACATAAAAGATATTTTTAGCATACAAAAGATATATTTTGCACTTTTTATGTGTGAAAATTAATTCAGAATCAAGGCTGCAGACTTGAGAAATATTTATTTAGTCAGTTAAAGTTAATGGGGAAGAAAATGAATCTTAAACACGGAATCAATTTGGGCGGCTTTCTGTCACAGTGCAATCACAAGCTGGAACATTATAATTCTTTTGTATTACAGGAAGATATAATGCGCATTAAATTGGACGGCTTTGACCATGTGAGGCTTCCTGTTGACTACGAAGTTTTTGAAACTGAAGACGGAATTTACAAAAAAGATGGTTTTGAACTTGTTGAAAAAATAATCACATGGTGTGCAACTTACGGTCTTGATATTATCATCGATTTACACAAAGTGTTTGGTTATGATTTTAACAATGCGGGAGATTCGTGTAAAAACAATCTTTTTGGAAACGAAAACCTTCAGCAGCGTTTCTTGAATTTGTGGAATGAAATTTCAAAAACATTTTCCAAATTTACAAACGTAGCTTTTGAAATACTTAATGAAGTTGTAGAAAAAGAAAATACAGATTCATGGAATTCTCTCATAAAAAAAACAGTTGCGGTTATAAGGAAAAATGCCCCTGATACAATTATTATCTACGGTGGAATTCAATGGAACAGCGCTAACACATTAAAATTCCTTGAACAGCCGGCAGACAAAAACATTATCTGGACATTCCATTTTTATGAACCGCTGCTGTTTACCCATCAGAAAGCATACTGGGTTCCGGCCATAAAAGATTGCGAAGACATAACTTATCCGGGAACAATGGAGTCTTACCGTGAAAAAAGTATTCCGATAGGATATCAGGGTGAAGCTGTCGTAAAATGTGCTTCTGCAAAAATGGGAATCTCCTTCATCGAAGAAATGATTACAGCCGCAATCGATGCTGCACGAAAAGCGGATGTAAAACTTTACTGCGGTGAGTTCGGTGTAATTGACCGTGCACCTGTAGAAGACACACTCAGATGGTTTAAGGATGTTGATTATGTTTTCAAAAAAAATATGATCGGATATTCAGTATGGACTTACAAAGAAAAAGATTTTGGAATTTACGGCAATCACTATGATTCAATAAGAAATGAACTTCTTGAATTGTGGCGTAAATGAACTTACAAATACAACAGAAGATGAAAGTTTTTACGGACAATGGCCATGCTACGGAGAAATTTACATTATGGAAGTCGTAGGCAGCGACACAAGCAAAGCATTTGGAACAGTTCACTACGGAAGTCCGCACGCAGAAAGCCAGGGAAGTATTCTTCTTGGTGACAATGCATTTTCCGATGAATTTCATTTGTTTTCCTGCGAATGGAAACTGGGAAAATTAACAAAGAATACAAATATGAATTTTCTATGGAATCAGGAAATCCGTCGGCTATGCTGAGTATTTCGCTTGGTGCTGTTTGCGGAAAAAGGATTTCAAAACCACACAACGTAGATATAGACAATGTAAGTCTCGAAGTTGTTAAATAAAAAAAGCGGGCAGCCTAAAAAAATCAGGACTGCCCGTTAATTTTTTAAACCAAAAGACTACTTGCGCTTAAGGTACTTGATAGAATCCAATGCTACGGCTGCAATCAGAATAAGTCCTTTAAATACAAACTGAAGATTTGTATCAATACGAAGGAATGTAAGACAGTATGTAAGTGACGTAAAAATTATTACACCAATTACAGCTCCCGAAATTTTTCCTATACCTCCGTTAAAGGAAATTCCTCCTACAACACAAGCAGCAATTGCATCAAGCTCATACCCCTGTCCTGTTCCGGCAGAGGCATTTGCTTTGAATGCTTCCAAAAAGGCACCGCAGCCATAGAAAATTCCGGCCATAATAAAGATACCCATCGTTGTCCAGAATACCGAAATTCCGCTTACTGCAGCCGCTTCTGAATTTCCACCAACGGCATACATATTCTTTCCAAAGGTTGTTTTGTTCCAGATAAACCACGCTACAAAGATTGCAATTATCGCAGGAATAATAAGTTTCGGGAATGTAACCAATTCACCGTTTATTACACCCATTACCCAACGACCTCCAATCATGTCCTTGATTTTACCATCAATTGAACCTACAGGAGTTCCCGAAGTTCCAAAGAAAAGTAAACCGTAAATAATAAGCTGTGTGGCCAGTGTAGAAATAAACGGATGGATTTTTAACTTTGCAGTAAAGACACCGGCAAAGGCACTAAAGATTACGCATAGCAATATAGAAAGAAACAATGCAAATGCAAGACGTCCGCCGGTACTCATTGCAGTAAAATCCCATGGTCCCATTTTAAACATAGTGACAATATTTTTTCCGGGATGCAAAATCAATCCAGTGACTACAGACCCAAGCGCAACCATTCGTCCTACACTCAAGTCGGTTCCGGCAATCAATATTAATCCGGCAACTCCCAAAGCATAGAACATACGGGTTGAAGACTGTTCAAGAATTGTAAAGATATTGGGCAGACTAAACAGGGCGCCGTTTCCTGTAAGTGGTGCAATAATAATACAAACAATAAAGAAAATTATGATTGTAATATACAACCCGTTATCAAGGAAGAATTTTGATGCCTTAAAGGAATTCTTGTAGTTCTGCCAGGAAAGACCTATATCTTCTGCAATATAAGGGGTGCCGTTTCTGAATGCACGGTTTTTCTGAACGCGGTCTACATAAGCCTGATTAATTGCCATCTTTGCAAATTGAATTTTATTATTGCGGTGGCTCTTCTCGTCAAACAGAGCAGACTTCAATTCGTAAGCGCAGTTGTTAATATCCCTCTTTTTGTTGGCTTTTGAAACATCATCAATTTTGCCTTCATAGCTTTTTACAATTTCTGCTTTTTTTGTGGCAAAACTGCTTTTTATCTTTTGAATATTCTCTGAGTATTCATCTTTTGCCTTTACAATAACTTCTTTTTGCTCTGCTTTTACGTCTTCAATATATTTAACTGCGATAGAATTTGTATAGGCAACACTTTCTTTGGTAAGAGCCGCAATTTCTTCTTTGTTTTTTTCAGCAACAATCCGCGCATCTTCCAGAACCTTCATATCAGAAGCTATACGTTCTTCGCGCTGGGTCTTATCCAAAAGTTTATTGCGTTTAGTAGCCGCTATATCCTGGCGAAGTTCCGTAATTTTATTGACACCGTCTTTTCTGAGCGCATCAAGTTTTTCGCTATATTCTTTTAGTTTGGCATCATTTTCCAAAATATTTTCCATGTAAATCCTCCTCGTTACAGATATTTTGCAGAAAGGCGGAGAAGCTCTTCCTGATTAGTTTCTTTTGTATCTACAATACCTGCAAGTTTATGATTTGACATAACTGCAATGCGGTTTGTAATTCCCAAGATTTCCGGCATTTCGCTTGAAACTACAATTATAGTTTTTCCCTGCTTTGCCATATTGATTATAAGCTGATAAATTTCGTACTTGGCACCAACATCTATTCCACGGGTCGGTTCATCAAGTAAAAATATTTCAGGCTGGCGTTCAATCCATTTACCTATAATTACTTTCTGCTGGTTTCCGCCCGAAAGAGAACTTATAAGTTCGTTGGGAGAAACACATTTTGTGTGCATAAGTTTTACTTCGCGGATTGCAGCTTCATACATTTTCTGGTTGGAAAGAATTCCCCTGGACTTGTATGATTCAAGATTTGTAATTACTGTATTAAACTCAATGTCGGCCTTGGCAAACATTCCGTTTAATTTACGTTCTTCAGTAACAAGCGCAAAGGAATTGTCCATGGCTTCACGGCTGGAATTAAAATAAAGTTTTTTTCCGCTGTAAATCATTTCACCAGAAGCAACTGTTCTTATTCCAAACATTGCTTCCAGCAGCTCTGAACGTCCGGCTCCTACAAGACCGTAAAGTCCAAAAATTTCACCTTTCTTTACCTTGAACGAAATATCTTCAAGGACAGGATCATATTTTGTACTCAAGTTTTTAACTTCAAAAATGTAATCACCGGGTTCATTATCTACATCCGGAAAACGTTTTTCAAGTGAACGACCGACCATTGCCGCAATCAACTCATTCATGTTGGTTTCTTTAATAGGCTTTGTCATAATCATTTTGCCGTCACGCAAAACTGAAACTTCATCGCATATCTGAAACACTTCATCCATTTTGTGGGAAATGTAAACAAAAGAAACACCTGTTTTTCTTAACTCGTCTACAATTGAAAAAAGTTTTTTTACTTCATTTTCTGTCAATGAAGATGTCGGTTCGTCAAGAACAATAATCTTGGCATTGTAAGAAACGGCTTTTGCTATTTCTACCATCTGTCTCTGGCTTACAGACATCTTTCGCATAATCTGCTGCGGATTGACATTCATTTTCAGAGAGGCAAAAAGCTTAATACTATCTTTAAGCATTTTGGCTTCGTCAATTACACCAAATCTTTTTGGATAACGTCCTAAATAAAGGTTGTCAAGAACAGAACGGTCAAGGCACTGGTTTAATTCCTGGTGAACCATTGCTACTCCGCTTTCCAGTGCCTCTTTAGGACTGTTAAAATCAATAAGTTTTCCGCAGAGAGAAATTTGTCCTTCATCCTTTGCATAAATTCCAAAAAGGCACTTCATCATTGTAGACTTTCCGGCACCGTTTTCGCCCATAAGGCCAAGAACAGAACCTTTTTTTACAGAAAGATTTATTCCGTCCAGAACCTTGTTTTTTGCAAATGACTTGGAGAGGTTTCTGATCTGCAGCATATAATCTTCTTCCATGTAGTAACCTCAAAAATAAATTAAAAAAAAGGCGCCCATTCCAAAAACAAACGGACGCCATTTTTAATAGACCGGTCTTATTAAAACCGGCTTTCAGTTATACTAGTATTTAAGTTTGTCCAAATAGTCAGCACCAGAGTTTGTCTTAACCATGTTAATGGCATAGGCATCGTAGTTGTTGAGATTTGTAAACTTATCAAGACAAGAAGATTCGTTCTGTCCGTCTCCCTGTACTACATTCAATGTAATTCCAAGTAATGGAGCATAGTAGTTAAGAGCCGGAAGATAAGAAGATGAAAGGAAGTTATCTGCTGAGTTGTATATTGTAAGAATTACCTTCTTTTTTTCTGCAGTTGTCTGTTTAATTCCCTTATCACGGCTACCCGCTGCATATTCCTTCCAGTTATCTTTGTTAACGCCAGTGTTGGAAGCAAGCAATGCTTTTGTATCAGCCTTGTATTCAACAAAGGCAGAAATTTTATTTCCGTACTGGTCGGGCTCAGAAATTCCCTTCTTGTAAACATCAGCACCTGTAAGTCCATCCATAAGATTTCTAAGAATCTGAAGTGTTGCAGTAGCCTGTGCATCTACGTTCTGGGAAACTGTACCTGTAAGCTGTCCTTTTCCAATTGCATCAACTGCATCAGCATTTGCATCATATCCAAAAATAGGAACTCCTGCCGGATAGTTAGAAGCCTGAAGACATCCCATAGCCATACCGTCGTTGTTTGAAACAACCATATCGATTTTGTCTGCAAACTTTGTTGCCCAGTTACCCATAGCTTCTGTAGCAGCATTTGCATTCCATGTTGAACCGTCGGTACCAGTCATGGCTTTTCCTTCAAGTTCAACAACTTTGAATTTCTTTCCGCCTACAGTTACAGAACCTTCCTTGTTTACAGTTGGATCAGTTGAACCGTTCCATGTTCCAAGAGCTTCACGAATTCCCTGTGTACGGGCTTTTGAGTCGTTATGTCCAACGTCACCAATGCAAAGTACATAACCTATAATTCCATCTCCATTGCGGTCAATTACAGAAGGATCTGCATTTGCAAGATAATCTGTAATAAGTTTTCCTTGAACGGCTCCACCACCGGCAGCATCAAAACCTACATAATAAGTTTTGTCATTCCAGTTCATTGAATCCATATCGATTTTACCGGTTGTTGGATCCGAAGGCTGCCTGTTAAAGAATACAAAAGGTTTATCCTTGTTTTGTACTATTTTACCGGTTGTGTTTTTTGAACAACCAATAAATGCGAGAGTTGCCAGTGCAAGTGCCGGTAATACTAAAAGTGTCTTTTTCATTTTTGCTCCTTCTAAAATTAATGTTGAAAAAATCTGCCACTAGAAATATTTCTTATATAGTATTATCAGACAGGTTGTTGCAAAAGTCAAACATATAAAACTTATTTTATTTAGTAACAGTATTTTATTTTCATTTACATTTACTGAAAAAACGGCGGAACAAACGATGTTTAAGGACGAAATTCCAGCAGTATCTTCTATTGTGTCTGTCAATAAGGATGGACAATATCTTCGTCGTTCAAAAAGAGCCACCATTTGGAATTTTCAGGAACAATTTTTCCATCATTGTCCCAAACCCAACAGGTCAGAATTACATACAGCCAGATGCCTTCTGAATATTCACCTTTTTCTCTTTTACCTGTTTTCAAAATTTTAAACGCAAGTCCGCCTTCGTGGTTCAGCGTTGTATGCACAAGTGCATCTTCTGAAAAACTCATTTCATTTCTGAGCATGACTGGGCCTGTCAAACAATAATATTCATCTGCATGAACACGTTCCTGTGCAAAAGAAGAAGCAAAAGACACAAATATAAATAAGGATATCAAAAATAATTTTTTTATTCGCATGATTTGTTGGTTGTATTTTACACCAGTAAATAAAATTCGGCTAGTATTAGTATATTTTTTTTCACACGGATTTGCTCAGCCCTAACAGTCTTCGCTTTTTTATAGGCGAGAGATGAAAAGTAAGAGGTTTTTACTTGCCATGAGTTCCGTTTTACAGCAGCATTGCAAGAGTTCCTGCTACAATCAGTACAAGACCTATTCCTGCTTTTGTTGTAAGTTTCTCTTTAAAAACCACATAGGAAAAGACTATGGTAACTAAAATACTCAGTTTATCAATCGGAACAACAACACATGCAAGGCCATCCTGCAATGCCTTGTAATAACAAAGCCAGGAAGTTCCCGTTGCTATTCCTGAAAGACAGATTAAAAGCATTTCTTTACGAGGAATGCTCTTTACTGTTCCCATTTTTCCTGTAACTGCCACCATAATCCATGCCATTACAAGTACTACAAAAGTTCTTATTGCAGTTCCCAGATTTGACTCTATACCTGTAATTCCGATTTTTCCAAGTATTGCCGTAAGACTTGCAAATATTGCGGAACCGAATGCATACAATATCCAGCTTTTGTTTTTTGTATCTTTATTTTCTGAAGATTCTTTTTTCTGGATCATGAGATATGTACCAACAGCAATCAAAACGACAGCAACTATTCTCACACAGGAAATTTTTTCATGCAGAATAATTACAGCAAGAATAATGCTCAATACTGTACTCGACTTATCGATGGGAACAACCTTATTGATATCGCCAATCTGCAATGCATGGAAATAACAAAGCCAGGAAGCTCCCGTTGCCAAACCGGATAAAATTAAAAACACCCAGGTTTTAAGCGGAATATCACTTATTGTTCTGACTGAATCTGTTATAAATACAATAAGCCAGGAGAAAATCAGTACAATTACCGTTCGGATAGCTGTTGCAACATTTGAGTCTGTTTTCTTAATTCCACACTTTGCCAAAATTGATGTAATTCCAGCAAAAAAGGCAGAACCTACAGCATAAACAATCCACATTTTTTACTCCGCCATAAAAGTTTTGTTTGTTGAATAAATAATAGCACAGGAGGAATTTTTGTGCATGTCTTTTTTGTTCCTTAAAATTGAACGATTGAGCAAGTTTCAACTTGCGATTGAGTTCAATTAGTGCGCGTGAGCGTACTAGTAAATTAAGACAGTTGTGTAACAACTGAAGTTTTCATGAACAACGCTATCTGAGTTGTTCATGAAATACGTTTTATTTGTCAGGACTTGTAGTAAAAAGTATTCTTACCATTTCCTTCTTTTTGTATGACGCCTTCTTCTGCCAGTTTTTTTAATGAAGCTATTACAGATGACCGACCAGCAGAAGGACATGAATTGATTACATCGCTGCTTGTAAACGTGCCGATTTTTTCATTGCAATATTTTTTCACAACATCGTAAGCTGTACTTTTTATACCTGCATAATTCATAAGGCCGACCCTTTCTTCAAATTCAATATAGCAGGCTAAAATCATCCGGAGCATATATTTTATAAAAGCCGAATAATCATTTTCACCTTTATCCCAGCCGGAATCTGAAAGTTGCAGCGTATCGTAATAAACGTCTTTTGTTTTTTCTATTTGTTTTTCAATACTGATATATTTTCCTACCTGATATCCATTCTGATAAAGCATTAAAAGAGTAAGCAAACGGCTCATACGGCCATTACCATCGTTAAAAGGGTGAATACAAAGAAAATCAACAATAAAAGCAGGTATCAAAAGAAGTGCATCTATATTTTCAAATTTAATATTTTGCTCATAACTTTTGCAGATTGCATCCAATGCCTCTTCAGTTTCATATGGCGGCAAAGGAGTAAACCGAACAGAAGTTGTTCCATCAGTGTGAGTTTCCTGAATGTAATTTTGTATATTCTTGAGTTTCCCACCATAGGAAAATCCTGTGTATTTTAAAAGATCACGATGAAGCTGCAGAATATATGGCGTTTTTAAAGGAATAAAATCATGACTTTCATGTATTGTATTCAGAACATCACGGTAACCAAGTATTTCTTTTTCATCACGGTTGCGCGGAATAGTTTTGTTTTTTACAAGTTGATTAAGACGGGTAGCAGTTGTGACAATACCTTCAATTCGGTTGGAAGCTTCTGTACTTTGAATTTTTGCAATTTCTACAAGGCGTTCCAGTTCAACAGGTTTTTGCCGAATAAATAAATTCTGGCGTCCTTTACATTCATGAATTTTTGCTAGCAGATTTACAGTTTCTGTATCCCATTTATAATTTAAAAGTCTAGAATAATCAAAATTCCGCATATAATCCCCATTCGTCCAATCAATTACCGATTCATCCAAATTATACACATTATTGGACGAATAATCAACAAATTGTACGAATCAAATTTTTGTCACACAGGAGATGTGAGAGACGTGAAGTGAAAGATTTTTTTTGCTTGCGGTGATTCTTTTTGGCAACTTTTGGTTCTAGGATTTTATTCAAAAAGGATATAAAATAAAACTGTTTATAAACGCAAACTTTATCATAGGAGAAAAATGCAAATCGGAGATAAGTTATCTTTTGGAAATTACAGCTGGATAGTTTTGGATATTCAGGATGATAAAGCACTTCTGCTGACAGAATTTATAATAGAGCAAGGATCTTATCACAGTTCATATTCAGAAATAACTTAGGCTGATTGTACGCTAAGAAAATATTTGAACGGAGAATTTTATAATAGTTTTCCCAAATCAGAACAGGAGAAAATCTGTTCAACAAAAAATGTAAATGCAGATAACCAGTGGTACGGAACAAACGGCGGAGCAGATACAGAAGATAAAATCTTTTTACTGAGTATGGAAGAAATTGTATGCAAATATTTTGGTGAAGTTCTGAAAAACTCTACAAGCCCGGCAAAAATCAAAGATACTGGTTTGAAAGAAAAGATATCAATAACAGCAATCGAATTGCAAGGCTTCAAAATAATAAAGAACAAGTCTGGTGGTGGTGGACAAGATCTCCGGGCCGTGTCGGAATAAAAGCAGTATATGTCCACGGAGATGGCAACATAGGAATTCAGGGCAACAATATATTAAAAGGAAATATTATAGATGGATGCTGTACCGGAGGAATGCGTCCTGCACTTTGGATAAAGATTTAATAAAAGGGATTGAAAATATGAAAACAAGAACGCAGTTTGCATCTGAACCAGAACAGCATGAACTTATTGAAAACTTAAAAACTGCAACAAAAAAATATGTTTCTCAATTAGATAAAGAAGGAATTCAGACTATTCTTTTGAACGGAAGTATAAAAAGAGGGGACTTTTGTACGCAACATTTAGGAGGTTATGTAGACCTTGTTGTAATGGTTAAAGACGAAAAAATATTTAATTGGAAAAAAACTTTTGGAGAGGCCGAAGAAGAGTTTTATATTTATCATTGCGTCCGTAAAGAAATTGACGGATTAAAAGTTGGTTTTCAAATTGAAAAGAGGCCTTTCGAAACTTTGGATTATTTTGAAACGCTAGATGAAAACCGACGGTGGGCTCATCTTGAGAGTGAGATTTTATATGATGAGGATGATTTGTTTGGAGTTATTGTCAATTGTTGTGGATTGAAAAAAAGTGTCTTTTTCATCAGGCAGC
>ERZ1034855.461-NODE-461-length-16030-cov-9.327637_pt1 | contig 16030 bp, 9 predicted proteins | sample MGYA00520699_ERZ1034855 | MGnify/ENA primary metagenome ERZ1034855 (study PRJEB33766, sample SAMN09781730) | gut metagenome | biome: gut microbiome | host: Homo sapiens | place: Madagascar | study: EMG produced TPA metagenomics assembly of the PRJNA485056 data set...
GGTATATTTATATTGTCAGCATTCCGCAAACCAATTGGGCTGCGGCTTTTATTGGATTTTTATCTTTGGCTTTATATTTGGGAATTAAAAAATTTACACCAAAAATTCCGGTTTATTTAGCCATTCTGATTGTTACAACCATCGTTACATACTTTTTCAATTTACCGGTAGAAACAATAGGAAGTAAATATGGTGATTTGCCAAAGATGCTTCCGGCACCGGAGTTTCCAAAGATGAGTTTGGATTTATTCCGCTTGGTATTTCCAAGTGCTTTGACAGTGGCTTTTTTGGCGGCTGTGGAATCGCTTTTGAGTGCTAAAGTTGTTGATAGTATGAGCGGTGATGTCCATAATCCTAATGCAGAATTGGTAGGCGAGGGCTTGGCTAATATTACTGCGGCAGCTTTCTTTGGCTTGCCGGCAACCGGCGCTATTGCCAGAACCGCAACCAACTATAAAGCAAACGCTTATTCTCCGGTTTCGGGAATGATGCAATCAGTATTCTTGCTGGGCTTTATGTTTTGCCTATCGCCGCTGGTTAAGTTTATCCCTCTGTCAAGTTTGGCTCTTATTTTGATAATGATTGGCTGGAATATGCTTAATTTGGATAAAATGCTTGGTTTGGTAAAATCTTTGCCGGGGGATAGATATACTTTATTGGTAACGGTGATTTTGACAGTGGTTGTAAATTTGAGTGCGGCTATAGCTGTCGGTTTTATTATGGCTGCTGTTATCTTTATGCATCGTATGAGCAAAGAAATTGAGCTGGCTAATATGGATAAAGTTCTGCCAGATGTGGATTCTGAAGTGGCGCACGATTTGCATGATAAAGGCATTGTTGTGGTTCGAGTCGCTGGTCCGTTGTTTTTTGGTGTTGTAACTCAAATTTCAGAATTTTTCCGTCAGCTTGAAAAAAAGCCGAATGTGGTGATTATTCGTATGGGACACGTTTCTATGATTGACGCCAGCGGGGCAAATTTGATTGTTGAGTTTATTGAAAAAATGCACAAAACACAAACAAAAGTAATTATTTCAAATATTAAAACGCAGCCAAAACGCGTGCTTCACCAAGCTTTTGCCAATGCACATGTGCGGTTGTCAGATATTTCAACAGCTTCAAACTATGAAAATGCTGTCAAAATGGCAAAGCGCTATGTAAGCCGTAAAAATAAAGCTAATGCGGTAAAAGAGGCAGCGGTTGCAGCAACTATAGCAGCTGAATAAGCTGGGCGGCATTGCTAAAAAAGAGAGGCTCGCGGGCTTCTCTTTTTTTATTGCCAAAATAGAAAAAATATTGTACAATAACATTGTATTCTTTAAGTATTTTATTTAAAATTTTGTTTATTATTTAAGCTTTCTTCATAGTTTGATTGGGTTTTGCTCTTTTGACTTTGATTGCTTTTATGATTATAAGATTTTGAATAATGTACTTTGTTTAAAATTTGAAGTCTAATTTAGTGAGGATTAGTTTAGGAGCGAACCTCGTTAAAAAAAATCATATTATGAAGAAGTTATTTGTAACATTCGTATTGGTAGTTGTTTCTTTAGTTTCTGCATTGGCAACTGAGACTTTTAAGGTAAAATACGTTAGTATTGGATCTTTTGACCGCGGTACAGAAGTAATTTGCACTAATGGCAAATGCTTTTACAGCACACGTCAGCGCCAGTTCACATTTTTCTTCAACTCTCTCCGCGCAGGCGATATTATTGAGGTTGAGGAATACGAGAACAATATCATGGCCATTCGCAAGATTGGTTATGAGGCTCCTGAGGGTATGACTAACGGCGTAATCATTCCTAATGGTTACGGCGTTTATGGCGGTGCTGGTGCTGCAGTTGTAGAAACCAGAAATTTTGGCGTAAGCTATGATCCTTATACCGGAGTTAATGTTCGCATTGGCAACGGCGAAAAGGGTTTTGGCGCAGTCAACATTCCAATTCGCCTCACGAGCAAGAAAGCTCGCCGTACTGAGTCTGCTGAAACTGTTCAGAATGCTACTGTAACTGCAAATCCTGCAGTTAAGGTTGTTTCTGTTGATGAGTTGGCAAATGCTGGCAACGTTAACAACGTTGTTAAGACTGCTGCTCGCACAAACACAACAAAGACAACGACAACACGCAGCAATACTGCTTCTAAGGTTTATACTGCAAGCGGTGTTGTAATGTTCTAACAAAGAAAAGCACTTTAACTGTATGGTTAAAGTGCTTTTTTGTTGAAACAAAATTAAAAATCAGTTATACTGAAGTTGATTAAATAAGTATTATAGAAGAAATTTTGTTTACATGTTATGTTGCAAGTTTGCTGGTCTTTCTTTTTTTGAAGACAAGATTCTATTTTACTTATATTTTTAAATTAGTATTTATCTTTAAAATTTGTCAGACTATGCATTTTACATTTACTGATCCTGCTGTTGAGTATGCTTGCCTTGTTTTTGTTTTGTGTATTATCGGTCTATTTTTTTTCAAAATTGTTGATTTATGGACTGATTATAAAGAGTACAAGGAGGTAGGTCTTAAATTAGATTGGGTGTTTGCCGCTCAGGTAATTTTACTCTTAGCTATGGTCTTTGCGGTTGTTTATTTAGTATGTAATATAACAATCTCGCAATGAACTTGCAAAAAATGTCACGGTTAATTTTTCAAAATGTAAATTTTGATGAATTGCCGTGATATTTTTTTATGATAAATATCTGCCTAGCCGGCTTAAATTCAGCAACAAAAAACCCCGCTTTATTTTGCTCAGAAAATAAAAGCGAGGTGCATTTTGACAGAACAGTTCAAAATGATATATTATGATTTGGAAGTGTTCTCAAAAAAACTTCTGCCGTGTTTCACAACAAAACAGAAGCCACTCTTAAAATTAGAGTCCTAAAAAAATTAGTTTCAATTTTAAATCTAATTCTAAAGAAGCGTTATTTCCGCATTTTCACAATGAAGAAAAAACTATCGTACGTAAATTAAAAATTTTTGACACACATAATGATTCAATCGTTGAAAATAGATTTATCAGATATTTTTTATTTTGTCAATATTTTTATGTCAATTTTTTATAAAAAAAGAACCTTGCTAAATTTACAAGGTTCCTCATTATTCCAACAGAAAGATTTTAGATTAAATCTCCGCCGTCAAAATAGTTTATTTTCATAGCCTTGCGGACATCTCCCAGAGTTGCGGCGGCTTTTGCTTCGGCGGCGGCGCTGCCCCGTTTCAAAATTTCCAGAACCTCCGGAAGTTTTTGCTCCCAAACTTTGCGGCGGGTGCGAATCGGCTCCAATTCAGCCTGCAAAACATTGTTCAAAAACTTTTTAACCTTAACATCGCCCAAGCCGCCGCGCTGATAGTGGGCTTTAAGCTCATCCAAGCTCTGATATTCCGGCAAAAATTCGGCAAAATGCTCCGGCTTGCTGAAAGCCTCCAAATAAATAAACACCGGATTGCCGTCCACCTGCCCCGGATCTTCCACCCGCAAATGGTTAGGGTCAGTAAACATAGACATAACTTTTTTGCGGATTTCTTCCGGCTCTTCCGACAAATAAATGCAGTTGCCTAAAGACTTGCTCATTTTAGCTTTGCCGTCTATTCCCGGCAAGCGCAGGCAGGCTTTGTTTGACGGCAAAACAATCTTAGGCTCTACCAAAGTGTCGCCGTAAACGCTGTTAAATTTGTGAACAATCTCGCGGCATTGCTCCAGCATCGGCTCTTGGTCTTCGCCGACTGGGACGTCTGTAGCTTTAAAAGCCGTAATATCGGCAGCCTGACTAATCGGATAGCAGAAAAAGCCGACCGGAATACTGGTTTCAAAATTTCTCATCTGAATCTCGCTCTTTACAGTCGGATTGCGCTGCAGACGGGAAACAGTTACCAAATTTTGATAATAAAAAGACAATTCGGTCAGCTGCGGCACCATAGACTGAATAAATATGGTGGATTTTTCCGGATCTATACCGCAAGCCAGATAGTCCAGCGCTACTTGCAGAATATTGCTGCGGACTTTTTCCGGATGCTCGGCATTATCGGTCAAAGCCTGAGCATCGGCAATCATAATGTTAATTTCATCATACAGCCCGGAATTCTGCAGCTTTACACGTTCGCTCAGCGAGCCTACATAGTGGCCGACATGCAGCTTTCCGGTCGGGCGGTCGCCGGTCAAAATAATCTTTTTCATCTTTTTTTCTCCATTTTGTATTTGCTCTTTTTTAGCACCCCTATTTGCAAAAGGCAAGAGGACTGAGTGTTTTTCACAAACTTATACGAAGCGCCGCAAGTTTTTTAAACGCAAAACGGCGGAATTTCTCCCGCCGTTTCGTTAAAATTCAGCTTTTGCCGCAAATTATTTTTTCAAAATAGATTTACCGGCATAAACAGCCATATCGCCCAATTCTTCTTCAATGCGAATCAGCTGGTTGTATTTAGCCATACGGTCGGTGCGGGACATAGAACCTGTCTTAATCTGACCGCAGTTGGTAGCAACAGCGATATCGGCAATAGTTGTATCTTCGGTTTCGCCGGAACGGTGAGACAATACAGCGGTGTAGCCGTGGCGCTGAGCCATATCAACAGCTTTCATAGTTTCGCTCAAAGTACCGATTTGGTTAACTTTAATCAAGATAGAGTTAGCAATGCCTTTTTCAAAGCCCATAGCCAAACGTTTAGGGTTTGTAACGAACAAATCATCGCCGACTAATTGAATTTTGCCGCCTAAAGCGTCTGTCAACAATTTCCAGCCTTCAAAATCATCTTCAGCCATACCGTCTTCAATAGAGAAGATTGGGAATTTATCGCACAAGCCTTTGTAATATTCAACCATCTGAGCGTTGGTATAAGATTTGCCCTCGCCTTTCATTTCATACTTGCCGTTTTCATAAAATTCTGAAGAAGCAGCATCAATAGCCAAAACAACGTCTTCGCCCGGTTTGTAACCGGCGTCTTTGATGGCGTTTACAATAAAGGTCAAAGCTTCATCAGCAGATTTCAAATTCGGAGCAAAACCGCCCTCATCGCCAACGTTGGTGTTTTGACCGGCAGCTTTCAAGTTTTTCTTTAAGGTTTGGAAAATTTCAGCACCCATGCGGATAGCTTCTTTAATAGAATCGGCAGAAACCGGCATAATCATGAATTCTTGAATATCAATCGGGTTGTCTGCGTGCTTGCCGCCGTTCAAGATGTTCATCATCGGAACCGGCAAAGTGCGGGCCATAGTGCCGCCCAAGTAACGATACAAAGGCAAGCCGGCTTCTTCGGCCTGAGCTTTAGCAACAGCCAAAGATACAGACAAAATAGCGTTAGCGCCCAAGTTGCCTTTATTTTCGGTGCCGTCCAAATCAATCATTGTGTTGTCAATGTCAATCTGGTCTTCTGCTTCATAGCCAGCCAAAGCGTCATAAATTTTGTCGTTTACGTTTTCAACAGCTTTCAAAACGCCTTTGCCGCCAAAGCGGGATTTATCGCCGTCGCGCAATTCTACAGCTTCGTGAACGCCTGTAGAAGCACCTGACGGAACAGCAGCACGGCCGAATGCGCCGGACTGCAAAACAACTTCGGCTTCAACGGTCGGTGTACCGCGTGAATCTAAAATTTCTCTGGCATGAATATCAACAATAGCACTCATTTTTTTCTCCTATTCATAAAATTTTAAGTGTTGGCTATAAATTAGTTTATTTTCTGTTAATGTCAAGCCAAAAGACAGATAGTCCGCACAAAAATATCAAAGAACGGAGCGTGTAAACTCCGTCTTATCATACAAGCTCTTAAAAAGAAAGACGATATTTTTCCGGTTGACATAGTGCGTTTACCTGCTATAAAATTAAAGTGTAAATAACTAATTATAGAGGAAAGAAAGATGAAAAATAAGCTAAGCAAAGGTCTCTCTCTCTCTCTGCAAATCCTGAACATCTGATTAAAGGCGTTTTTTCTGCCGTTCAGCACGTTTTTGCAGGGTTTCGCAGAAAAAATGACATATTCGGTAATAACACATTAAGAACAAAAATAACAACCGACACTACCACCACGCCTCCAGCCCCCGTCATTCTAGACCGTGACGCACAGTCTGTGCCTAGAATCTTCTGGCAACGAGTCTCTAACCTAGTTAATAAATTTGCCTTATTATTAAATAAGTGCTGGTTCACACAAGATTCTTGGGATAAACCCAAGAATGACGAGTGCTGGGGACGCGGGTTTGGTACTTTTTTCCAATCCGCTCGCAATGATGTCGGAAGTGTAGGCCGCAGCATGATAGAAATGCTGGGTGTATTGGCGATAATCGGTGTATTATCCGTTGGCGGGATTGCCGGCTATTCAAAAGCGATGAAAGAATGGAAATCTACTCAGCAAAAGGAACAATTATCCTCGCTGTTTCACACTATAATCGGGCTGCGTTACCATTTGCAGCAGCAAAGCGATACTTATGCCGCAGCCGGCGATAATATTACTCGGCTTATAGAAGCACTTGGAGAAACTCCCGCCGGTTTAACCTATAAAGATAATGGATTTTTTGACCGCGACGGCAATTATTACTACCTTAGTTTTGGACGAACTTGCTGGCAGAAATCTGAAACCGACACTACTAAAGTTTGCGACTTTCAATATGTTCTTACCACCTCGCTGGTAAAAACAGAAACGGCCTTGGCTCCGTCGGCGTTTGATTTATGCGTAAACCTTATAAACATATCCAAAGAAAATGCCAATGATGTTTCTGGTATATTGACTTTTCAGGGAAACAAAGACAAATGGCGAGGCTATGACCAAAACACCATATTTGATACAAAAACCTTGCAGACTGCCACACCGCAGCAAATTAGAGATAAGTGCCGCACCTGCCAAAAACAAAATTTCTGCCGTGTTGCCGTTTATTTTGTAACAAACTGAAATTTCCCACAAAAAAAACAGCACCTGATAACAGGTGCTGTTTTTTTATTTAGAAAGATACCAAATTACTTGGCTGCTTTATAGCTGGCAAAGATTGTGCCGTTCTTCTTAACCACGAGAGATGAACCGTTATGACCAATCTCAAATGAGAAGTCATCATTGAACACGCTCTGCTTGCCGTGATTCCAATTCCACATAGCGGCTGTCGGATACAGCATTGTATTCAAAGCACTGCCGTTGGTATTGGTCCAAAGCATATAGTGGTCGTTGTCCTGCGCAATCGCATTCTGCCACTTACCGTTCTTGTAGGCAGCTCCGTTAAATCTACTGTTAGTGTCGCTGTCAAACAAGCTAAGGTCAATAGCAGCTGCGCTGTCATTCTGGCGGATAATTACCGGAAGAGTACCCTTTTCAAAGTGCAAAGACCAAGAGTACACCCAGTCTGTTTTGCTCTCATTGTGAGAAAGTGTACAGGTTGCCGATACAAACTTACCCCATTCAGCCGGAAAATCAGGAGTCCAAGCCTTTTCTACATTGATAGTGCCGGGAGCCGAACCGTTGATGGTGTTATTGCCGAACATAACGTTAATCATGTCGGTATAGCCGTAAGTTGTCATTTCATCCGTATCAGAAGCAACATTCACGCTTGCACCTGCCTCCTGAGCGCTGAAGTTCAAAACATCAAACTTATAGGTTTTACCGCTGCGGGTATAAACGATAGAGTTTGGATCTACAGACTTCCATTTGTTAGTCTGGGTTGAACCGTTGAGCTGTGCAGAAGTGGTAATTGAGCGGGTCTCATTGCTGAAACTCCAGAAACCGTCGGTCTGCGCTGCTGTATTCAAAAGATCTACAGTAGCAGAACCGGTGCTTTGGTTAGCGTTGGCCTCAGTAGATGTCCAGTTAGATTCAGTTGTGAACATACGCTGGAAAATCTTGCTGACAGGTTCTGTCTTTTCAGTACCGTTAGAATACTTAGTAACAAAAACGAGTTCAGCCTTAACGCTGCCGTCAAATACAGTCAGAGTTCCGTTGCGGAATTCATAATCTACAACGGTTATAGCATTGATAATGGTGCCGGGAGCAGAACTTTTTACGGTATTGCTGCCGAAAGTAACATCTACATTATCCTTATAGCTATAGCGCATTTCGGTTTCGGTCTGACTTGCCAAATCAACAGATGAACCTGTTTCTTTAGCCGAAAGCATAAACTTGCCGAACTCGCAGCTTACACCGTCGCGGGTATAAACAATAGAGTTAGGCACAACTGCCTCCCAACCGTTAGTCTGAGTGTCGCCGCCCAAACCTGCAAAGTTGACATCAGTTGTAATGTTATAGGTTTCATTGTCATAAGACCAAAAACCGTCAGTCAAGTTTTTAGAATCCTTAAGACTTGCATTTGCCATCAAGGTCATAGGCTTGATATTCTGAGAGTTAACCGTCCAGTCAGTATAGCACTTCAAAGAACGGGCAAAGCTCTTAGATACAGCCTCTGTATCCTCGGTACCGTCATTGTACTTTGTTACAAAAGTAACCGAAGCGGTAACATTGTTATCATCAATAACAATATTCTTGTCGCGGAACTCGCGGCCAATCACTTCACGGTTCTTTTCAACAATAATAGTGCCGGGAGCAGTGGTCTTAACCGTATTGTCGCCGAACAGCACGTTGATGTCGTTGGCGTACTTATAGGTTTCAACCAAATTTTCCTTGCTTGCAAGCTGAACATCAGAGTTTACATACGCAACGTCAAACTTGAGCTTTGTAAACTCGCAGCTTATGCCTTCACGGGTATAAACAATGCTGTTAGGATCAACCGATGTCCAGCTGTTTTCCTGTGAAGAAGCATTGAGGGTCGCAATAGCTGTAATGGTCTTAGTCTCTTTGAGATAAGTCCAATTTCCGTCAGAAACTTGCTCTGAACCGCTCATTACAAAGCTAGGCTTAGCTGTGGTCTGAGAGGCGTTCTTCTCACGAGCCGTCCAATCTGAATTGCAAGTAAGAGAACGTGGGAAAGTCTTTGATACAGCTTCTGTTGCCTCGGTGCCGTCAAGATACTTGGTTACAAATGTCAAAGATGCAGTAACGCTGTTATCTTTAACATCAAGCTTGCTGTCGCGAATCTCATAGCCGGTGGTTGTTTTGCCATCTACCAAAATAGTACCAGGAGCTGTTGTTTCCTTGTTATTGTCGCCAAAAGAAACAGTCAGATTATCGGTATACTTATAGATAGAGATATCACCGTCCTTGCCGGAAAGCTCAACATTGTCTCCCTTATGGATTGCAGAAAACTCAATCTTGTCAAATGCATAGCTGCGTCCCTCGCGTTTATAAACAATATCGTTAGGGTCTACGGCAGTCCAGCTGTTACGCTGTACTGAAGAATGCAGCTTAGCCTGAGTAGTGATGACGCGGGTTTCATTGCTGAAACTCCAAAAACCATCGCTGCGAGTGTTGACAGATTTAAGCTCTACGGCTGCATCACCGGTCGTATAATCGGTCATGCTTTCCTTTGCAGTCCAATCGGTAGTACATACCAAACTTCTGGCAAATTCCTGAGTTTCGTTGTGAAGCTCCTCAGTACCGTCAGCATATTCCACAACAAAAGTCAAAGAAGCGATAACTTTGTCATCCTTAATCTCCAACTTTGCATCGCGGATGTCATAGCCGTTCACAACCTTTGCGATTTTGTAAAGATTTACCTTTTCGGAAATGTCGTGAACATAGGTCATATAAGAAGCCTTTACAGCGTTGTTGAAAACTGCCTTGTCATAGCCGTCCTTGTCAGACTCTGCATCAGATACGCGGTTTGAAACCTCGGATACCTGAATATCCTCAAAATCAAACGCAACCTCTACAAACAAGTCCTTATAAACTGTACGCTCGTGATAGAGAGTATAGTCAGTAACAATCAATTCTGCAGAAATCTGGTTAGTAACATCTGCAGAATACTTGCTGGTGCGGCCATAAACAGTCCAGTTTCCGTCTGTACGGGCAAGAGACTCGGCGCCGCTGGTCAAACCGTTAGACTTTAAAAAAGCATAAGAAAAACTCTTGACATACTTGTCGTATGGGTCAATACCCTTAAACAAGCGGTTCAAGATAATGCTCTTTTCAGCACGATTAACCTCGCCGCTCTTCATGTAAACAACCTCGTCAAATGAGCATTTTTCGGTTGTAGCATCAATAACCACGCGGTTCTTGTTTTCTACAACAACCTTGTCAATGTCATCTTCAGAAAGCACATAGCGCAAAGCATATCCCTTGAGATATATCAAATGGCGCTGATATGAAGAAGTATTCTTATCGGCAAAAGTCAACTCAACCGTATATTCGGTGTTGACTGTTTTAGAAACGTACGCAGCGCGGCTTGAAACCGGCAAATTTTTTACCGAATACAAACGTGCGCTCAAAAGTGTATCGCTGCCGCAGAAAATTCTTTTCTGCTGAAATTCAACAGATAATGTGCTGATGTTTACAGGAACAGTCAGAATTTGTCCGTCGTTCAGTTCAATTCTCACAGTATCCTTATCAAGATAAGTACCGGCTTCGTTAACCGCAGGCTCGTACTTACGCTTGATGTCAGATGAAATAACCTGAGAATTGAGCAAATCCTCGGTAATGTTATATCCTGTCTTAGAAACCTTTAAAACGGCATCCATTACAGGATGTTTTTGACGGATAAGAGAATCAATGCAGTTTATGCCTGAATAGACATAACCCTTGAAATCTGCCGTCATGTAATCATATGCTTTGCCAACCTCTGCAGTATCTATCTGATGCTTCAAAGTGTTGGCATAGTCAGCACGGTCAACCGCAGGCTTAAAGCTCTGTGTTTCCATGCCCTCGTCTGTACAAGCAATTGCACAAACAAACATTACCACCATCATCAAAATGACGTTCAGAAAATGAAATTTACGTACCATAACTGTATAAGAAAATTTATAATTTTACACAAATCGGTTTCTTTTTCTCAATTGTTTTCGCTCTTGAAAACATTTTCCGTAAAAAAATACGGGGCATTCAATTTTGGGGAAACCATATTACCCAAAACAAACACCAGTCTTATAAATGCTTTCAAAGCAAAACGGACCTTTAGAAACAGACTAAATCTCTAAAGGGTATATCGTGTCCGTGCTTTAGGCAGGGAGAAATAAAAAAGTAAGCGCAAAATTACCAGCGAAAAGATAAAGCAACTAAAGCTGTTTATACAAACTATAGGCTATCTTTCCGACAATAATAGGCATAATAAGCATCCATTGGTAATATTTTGACATTTTTACAGTAACACATTTTTTTCATTTTGACAAGAATTTATACAAAAAATATCGCCCGGCCGGACGATATTTTTTAAAGCTTATGCAATTATTTTTTACGGTATTGCCGATAGTCGGTAAGCTCGTTTTTATCGCTTGGCGTTACCGGCTGCGCCGCTATGTTGGAATGCTTAACCGGAAAGACTTTTACACCCTCATAGGTAACGGCTTCGGCCTCTTCTTTTTTCTTTTTAGCAATTTTAGCCTTGGCTTTGTCATATTCCTGAGAAGCATGATTATATTTTATAATGGTGTCAACATTGGGAGCCGGATCTTTCGGCTGCTGCTGAACCGATTCATGCGCCTGAGCTTGGGCTTGAGCCGGCGCCGTGCCGTATTGCGGCAGAGCCTGAGGAACATAGTACGGAACCGCGGCTACAGGCTGCTCAGCCTTTTTTTCTTCTTTCTTTACCTGAAAATCTTTCGGGTCCATAGAAATATCTTCCGGCAGGCGCAAAAGCATATAGCCAGAACCGCCGCCGAAAGCCGGACCTGACAGACCGATTGAATAGAAACCGCCGATATAGTTATAGTCTAAATCAATATAATCTATGGCAAACAAAGTTTTAACCGTGCTGGTGCCGATAGTTGTCAGCTTGCAGGCATAGCCGTTGTCTTCCATAATTACATTGTTGATATTTTTAGCATACAGCAGAGTTTTGCTCGGGCGGCAAATCGGAGTCTGCCCGTTATAAGAAATATTCCAATTCAAAATCAAATCCAAAGCCGAAGTATTTTTGCGGCTGATGGAAACATCGGTGATTTTTACATCGTCAATATATAAATAAGCCGGAGTAATGCCCACGGTAATCGGCATAGAAACATATTCTTCGGTGCAGGCATGAGTATTGGCGTCGGCCGCGCAGACTAAAGCCCGTTTGCGGGCGTTGCTGTCCAGCATATGCAGCAAAGTGTTATAAATATATTCTTTAGACATTGCCGCCTGAGCCGGAGCGCATTGCTTAGCGCGGCAGACAATAATTGACTTCGGCATTTTGATTGCCGGCTGCTGAAAAGCAACATCAGGCACCGGCTGCTGCGCCGGTTCTTTTTCTTGGACCGTATGGCAGCCCAAAAGCGCAAAGCAGGCCGCCGATAATATTCCTAATTTTTTTAACATATTGGTACCTTATACAAAATTAGTTATAAATCTTTAGCTTACATTAGCAAGATTGTATGAAAGAAAAGTAAATAAATTAAGTTGCTTATAAAAAAATATGCTGATATTATTCCGGCTGGAGAAAACAAAATGAAATATGCTTCGGTTCTATTTATATTTGCTTTGATACTCATTACCGCCTGCATGCAGTCCGGCAATTCATTTTCGGCAGACGATGACGGAAATTTATATGCTGTAGACGGAGATTCCTTGGAAAATGTAAATAGAAGAATTCGGCTGCAAGGCATTGATGCTCCGGAATATAAGCAAAAGTGCCGACGCAAAGACGGTTCTAAATATCGCTGCGGGCTGGAATCCTTAGACTATATTAAGAAGCTGATGAAAGATAAAAAAATCAGCTGCCAATGCGAGGAAAAGCCCGACCGCTACGGTAGAGAGCTGTGCGTATGCTTTGCCGATAACATAGAATTAAATCGTGAAATGGTGGCCGCAGGTCAGGCCGTAAGCTATCGCAGCAATCGTTATAATGATGAAGAAAAAGCCGCTAAAGCACAAAAGCTGGGAGTTTGGCAAGGTAAATTTATGCGGCCTGAATTATACCGCACACTAAAACGTGAACAAGACGCCAAATGGTGCAAAGCTAATCCGCAAGAATGCAAAGCAAAAAAAGAACGCATCAAAGCTTATAAAAAATCTAAATACAAACACTAAGCAACAGCATAAACTTTCGGCTTTTGCTTAACATTTAAAACGCAAACAGCGCTTCCCTTACGGGAAACGCTGTTTTTATAATAATTTTTTCCGAAAAAAACTGAAAGAAAATCTAGTAGTTAGCAATGGCTCTCTTGGCCTTCAATGCTTTTTTGTAAGCTGACTTAGAACCAAACAGCTTATTGATAGCTGATGTATTCTGAGTCTTCTTGCCCAAAACAAAGTTGAAGCCAAGTGTTGCCGATGCGCCGAAGCGAACCTCACTACCGTCAAAGAAGTACTCGTGACCTGCATAGGCGATTGCCTTTACATAGAAGTTGCTTCTTTTCATGTAATTTTTGAAGTCAACGCGAACGCCACCTCCAAAAATCATGGTGGAACCCTTAACTTTGAAGTTAAGAGCGCCATCGTGCGCATCGTCGGTAAAAGCGTTATAGTTCTTGCGAACCTTATAACCGAAATTACCAATCAACCACACCTCTTTCTGGTGCAGATATTTGCTAGGAAGGTCAAAAAGACGGAGACCGGCCTCAAAGTTGAAGTTAGTCATCATATACTTTTCGCCTGCCTTAGCAGATTCCTTATTATACTCGCTCATACCAATATTGGCACTTGCGGCAAAAGAGAATCTCTTACCGTGGTAACCGAGTTCGGCACCGACGGTAGGTGTAATCATTGTGTTGAAGTAATCAACTCCAGCATTGATACCAATCTCCAAACCTGAGTTAGGAGCGGTCTCCAAAAGAACACGCTGTCCGTTATCAGTCTCTACAGACCGATAATCGTAATTGGCAGTTCTTCTGTGAACAGCCTGGACGTACTCAAAGTCGTCCACATCAACTGTATCAACCATCACAGCTGTTTCTGCAACAGTTTCCTGCACAGGCTCAGCTGCAATCTCTGTAACCTCTGCAACAACCTCAAGTTCAGGCTCCTCAAAGAAGTCTACACCGGAGATACACTCAGCAGAAGCTGTAGAAGTTACACACAAAGTTGCTACACTCAAAAAGATATTCTTAAAATTCAACATAATTCAAAGTTTTTAAGGCGGAAAGACAAGATGTTGCTCTTGCCTCTCCGCAAATGTAAATACTAAGAGGTCGTCTGCTCAAATAGAGAGAAACCTTATAATGAAAACTAATTTTATAAAGTCAAAAAGAATTACTTAGAAGATGCTCTGTAAGAAGCAAACTCCTGACCATTCTTCATAACCTTGAGAGTCTTGCCATCGTTCTCAATGCTGAATGTGAAATCAGAAGTGAACACGGTGTTGTGACCGTTGTTCCAGTTCCACATTGTAGCGGTTGGATAAAGCATTGTATTGAGTGCAGAACCGTTTGTATTGGTCCACAACATATAATGATCATTATCCTGAGCAATAGCATTCTGCCACTTGCCGTTCTTGTAACCAGCACCATTAAATCTTGTATTGGTGTCAGTATCAAAAAGGCTCTGGTCAACAGTTGCATTAGCTGCATCCTTACCAACAATTACAGGGAGAGTACCGTTCTCAAAGTGGAGAGACCAAGCGTATACCCAATCAGTCTTTGTTTCATTGTGTGAAACGGTGCAGACTGCAGATACAAACTTACCCCACTCAGCTGGGAAATCGCCCTTAATCTCCTTAGCAACAATAATCTTGCCAGGAGCTACGCTGCTGATAGTATTGCTGCCAAATGTAACGTTAACCTTTGCGCTATAAGCAAATACAGACTTCTCATCCTCATCTGAAGACAATGTAACCTTACCTTCCTCGTCAACTGCCTTGAATTCAATCTCACTAAATGTGTAGGTCTGACCCTGGCGGCTGAAAGTGATAAAGTTAGGATCAACAGATGTCCAAGAGTTTGTCTGCTCGCTAGAAGCCAAAGAAGCAATGTTAGTAATGGTACGAGTTTCATTAACCCATGCCCACTCACCGTCGTTCTTCTTGTCCTGACCGGCAAGCTTTACGTTAAGCATGTGAGTAAACTGATCAGAGTTGTTCTCAAATGCGGTCCAGTTGCTGGTGCAAGTCAAAGAGCGTGCGAAAGTCTTGCTAACCTTCTCTGTCTCCTCTGTACCGTCGTTATAACGAGTTACGAAAACTACAGAAGCAATAACATTGTTGTCATTAACAACAAGCTGTGCATCGCGGTAGTCATAGCCAGAAATTGCGCGGGCTGTCTTATAAAGATAAACCTGCTCAGCAATGTTCTGAGTGTAACCCATATAAGAAGTACGGATAGCGTTATCGTAGATAGCCTTGTCATATCCAGACTTGTCTGAATTAACATTGCTAACCTCGTTCTTAGCTTCGTTAACGTTAACGTCTACATACTCAAAAGATACTTCAACATTAGCGTCCTTGTAGTTAGCGCGCTCGTGATAGAGGGTATAAGCTGTTGCGAAAGCGTCTGCTGCTGCACCATTGCTGATGTTTGCAGAATAGCTGTCGGTCTTGCCGTATACTGTCCATCCCTCTGCATTGCTAACCTGAGCCTCTGTACCGTTTGCAATACCGTTTACATTAGCAAGGTTGAAAGCAAAATTGCTGACAAACTTCTCGTAAGCTGCTATGCCCTTGAACTCGCGGTTCAAAATCATAGACTTAGCATTGCGAACAACTTCACCGTCAGTCATTGTGATAACCTCCTCAAAAGAAACTTTCTCGGTGTTGTCATCAATAACCTCTCTGTTCTTATTCTCAACAGTTACGCTTGCGATTGCATTGTCTGCAATAACGCGGCGTGTAGCTGCTGCGGTCAAATATACTGTGTAAGAAGCTGGAGTTGCATCTACGTTCTTTTCAACATAGGTCAACGCCATCTTATACATAGTACGCAAAGTGGTCTTTACATAAGTAGCTGCGCGAGTACCTGCTGAGATATTTGTATTCTCAATAGATACAAGCTTAGCATCTCTCAGTTCAACAGTACCAAAAGCATGACCGTCTGTGGTCTTGTAGCTGGTAATTGTTGAAGGACACTTTACAATCTGACCATCAGAGATGGTAACAACGACTGTATCTGATGCTTCTG
>ERZ1034855.462-NODE-462-length-16011-cov-10.274505_pt1 | contig 16011 bp, 15 predicted proteins | sample MGYA00520699_ERZ1034855 | MGnify/ENA primary metagenome ERZ1034855 (study PRJEB33766, sample SAMN09781730) | gut metagenome | biome: gut microbiome | host: Homo sapiens | place: Madagascar | study: EMG produced TPA metagenomics assembly of the PRJNA485056 data...
AAAGAAAGATGAAAAATAAGCTAAGCAAAGGTCTCTCTCTCTCTCTGCAAATCCTGAACATCTGATTAAAGGCACTTTTTCTGCTGTTCAGCACGTTTTTACAGGGTTTGGCAGAAAAATTGACATATTCGGTAATAACGCATTAAGAAGCAATATAACAGGCGGCACTAAGTCCGCGTCCCTAGCACCCGTCATTCTAGGTCTTGTACCTAGAATCTTGTGGAAACGAGTCTCTAACCTAGTCAATAAATTTGCCTTATTATTGCATAAGTGCTGGAGTAGCATGCTTAGTGCCTTTTGCATGTTATTTAAATACCCCTCACCCGACGCCAAGGCGTCACCCTCTCCCGCACGTGGTGAGGGTATGCACTGCCCTTGGTGCCACAAGATACTAGGCACAAGGCCTAGTATGACTGGTGCCAGAGGCACATATTCCTTTGGCCGTTCTATGATAGAAATGCTCGGCGTACTGGCGATTATTGCTGTTCTGTCTGTCGGAGGGATTGCCGGTTACTCAAAGGCTATGGAGAAGTGGAAAATGGATAAATTAGTTGAAGATTACAGCTATTTAATCTCGGGTTTGCTTGAGCATAAAAGCTCTCTTACGCCGCTTTCATCAGACAGCTCTCAATACATTATTTCTGATGTCATAGAAGGAATGAATCTTTTACCTGGAAATTGGAAAAAATCTGGCTCAACATTAATTGATTCAGCCGGAAATAGCGCCGTACCTTTTATTAGGAGCAACATAATTAATGTAGATATATATTTAGGACATGGTAAATCTGTTAGCAATAAGTATGTTTCAGAAACCTTTTCTTCTAAAATGTGTACGAGTTTATTAAACGATTTATTCCAACCATTACATAGCATAATTAGAATGGCTGGAGTCTATAGAAATGATGGTAAAGGAACATATTTCTATGGAGACAAATACTGCACCTATCAAAAATGCTTGGTTGAAGCAACTATGACTGAAATTCAAAATGTCTGCAACTGCCAATTAAATAACGATTATTGTATATTTTTGGTAGAATTTGACTGATTGGATTTTATTCAAACCTGCATTTATAATTTAACTTTCCTTTTGATTTTGCATATTTTATAATTAAATAAAATACTGCAAATCAATAAGTTCAGAATTAGTAAAATATTTAAGCTTTATACTTTCGGGATGATATTTTTTCAGTCTGTTCAGCCACTCGTCAAATTCCGGCGGAATGTTTTTTTCTGTTTTATCGGATAAAGCATAGACTACAATATAGTTTTGCTGTTCATCGTCATTATCTATAAACGCCAGCCATATTTCGTTTTGATTGATGTAAAACGCAGATTCCATGATTGTATATAAACCCGCCAAACCATATTCATGATAATGACAGTTGTTGCATTTATTATTATCTAATGAAATCTGCGAAAAGCTGCTTATCCAAGTATCATAGTCATCAGCTGGCATATTTTTTATAAAGAAATCTGTCAGCAAGGAAAAATCTGTAGGATAATACAGCGCATCGTCTGCAAGCTCTCCCATATAGTCATAAAGATTGATGATTTTGCCGTTTTTTTGCACATAACCTGATTTTATGGAATTTATATAAAAATCCCACAGACACTCTGTATTTTTGCCGCAAGCGTTTCTTTTATTATACCATTGCTCAGTTTGCTGTGCGGGATAATCTTTTGTCATTTCTTTATTAGCGGCAGCCAAATTTCGTGAAGCGCAGATTACTTTTTCCGCGGCATTAAGATTTTTAGCCCAGCAGTCAAAGCCGGCATCATACCTCTGGGGATTGTTTTCATTTTCGTAATTTCCGGTAAAATATCCCTGCATACCGCAATACATGTTTGTTGCTGTATTGGCGCCAACGGTTATAATGTTTTTATCAATATCAAGATCAAAAGTTACAATAGCTTCCTTATTTGAATCTTCAGTATATGGATTTTTTTCTTTGTATTCGCCATGAGTATTTTTTATTTTCAGCTTGCCCTCAATAGAGCAGGTATGCGCTCCGTTAAAAGTCCCAATGCTGAAATTACACAGATTGCTGCGGCAATCGGTTATTTCTAAGCTGCCACCGGAACCTTGTGAATATCTGTTATACAGCCAAACGCCTTCCCACGCTGAATTGGCAGCTTTACCGGCGCAGCATTCGGAAATTACAGCCAAAAACGATACTAAAATAACAATTAGATTTTTCATTCTAAACCTCTATTGCCAGCATAATATTATAAAGGCTTGAAAATTAGCCGATTATCAGTTCCATAGATTTTTCGTCTGCGCTGAACTTAAGCGGCACTTCCGCTCCCAGCAATTCCTGCAGATAATATAATTCGGCATATTGCGAGTCGCATTCTGTATTTTTTCCGCTGAAAATATGCTGATAGTCATTAACTTTAGAAGCGCAGAATTTATAGTCTGTTTCGGCAGTTACGCACATATTGTCTTTGTTGACGCTGATAGTAATCTGTCCGCCTTTCAAAAACAAATCTCCGGCAATCATCACGCAAACGCAGGCAATTTTAGTCAGCTCCGGCACAATGTGCTGAAATTTCAGTTCTATCGGGCTGACATGGTTGCCGATTGTTTTTAGATATTTATCACACAGCGCCTGCAGCTCGCCGAGCGGAACCTGCTTGTTATCTTTGCCGAAAGTCAAACGGAAAAAGCTTTGCCGCGCCATTAAGGTATTGGTTCCGGTATACAAAACTTTTTTAATATCTTCGTCCAGCTGGCCGTTATTATCTTCAACCATTTCCAAAACGTTGGCAATAGCGCCGATGTTGCCGATTAAATCGTGGCTGATACGCGTGCTAATCAGCTCGGATAATTCCGTTTTGCTTAGTTCCATTGTTTTTCAACTCCTAAAATGTGTAAACATCTGTGTTCATAAAACGCTGGTCTTCGCGCGACATCCGCGTATAGTCCAGCTCCAAAAGCATTGGGTCATAAAGCATAAGCTTGCCGGTAGCCGCCTGCAAAAACGGCTTATTTTCGCCAAGTCCCCAGATTACCTGTTCTTTGTTATCGGGAACGCCGTACTTTTGGTTAATTTTTTTCCAAAAATCATAAATTTTTATGTTGCGCAGATAGTCGGCCTTGGCGCCGCTGCCCTTAATATTGGCGGCTTCGCTCATATAAACAATGCGGTAAGCCTTGTTGCCGGTAAAATTGCTGGTAAAATAAACATGAACATTTTCTTTGTTCTTAAAATTATTAAACACCATTTGCTCAACGTATTGATAGTTATTTTTCTGCGCCATTTTTATCACGCAGGCTTCGGTGCGCTCATAGCCGACAACGCCCTGATTGCGGCATTGCTCCTCATAGCGCCAGCGGATAAAATTCGGAATTTCATATTTTTCGGAATTACGCTGGTAGCCGCGTTTTTGCATAGCCTCCATGGTTTGTTTGACGTTCATCCGCAGCATAACGCCTGAAATATCAAAAACCGAAGCATTGGTGCGGTATTGCGGAGCTTGGTCGTCCGTATTGGCAGAAATTACCTGCGCCCCCTTTTCGGCAACGGTGCTGACTAAGTTGTTTATCCAAGTTTTACCATCGCCGTTTTCTTCTGCCGGCTGCTCATTTTTAGAATCCGCAGTTTCTTCTTTTACATAAGAGCGCAGAGAGCTGTCGGACGCAGACACACTCGGCGCAAGCTCGCCTTGCTGGTTTTCAGCAGCCCAAACAGCGGCTGAATGCAGAACTAACGAGAAAAACAATACTAAACTTGCACTTTGCTTATTCAAAATCATCTTGCGTCCCAACGGAGGTTAATTTTGCTGCAGTTTACGACTTTGTTTTTAAAAAAGGTTTAATAAGCCGGTGTTTTATTGTTTACAAGCGGCGAATAAACATATATTTTAGCAAAAAAAGGAGAAAAATATGGAACCAGTAGTTCAAATCATCGGCGCCGGTCTGGCCGGCTGCGAAGCCGCATGGCAGCTGATTAAGCGCGGAGTAAAAGTCCGTTTATATGAAATGAAGCCGCAAAAGTTTTCGCCGGCGCATAAAAATGCCGATTGGGCAGAACTGGTATGTTCCAATTCTTTGCGTTCGGACGATGCGGAACACAACGCCGTTGGTCTGATGCATGAAGAAATGCGCCGTTTCGGCTCGCTGATTATGGAAGCCGCCGACCAAACCAAAGTGCCGGCTGGAGGCGCTCTGGCGGTTGACCGCGAGGGTTTTGCAAAACTGGTAACCGAAAAAGTAAAAAGCTCGCCGCTGCTGGAAGTCATAAATCAAGAAGTAACCGAGTTTCCGGCTGCCGATGCTCCGCTAACCATTATAGCCAGCGGTCCGCTGACCAGTCCGGCTTTAATAGAAGCCATAAAAGCCAAAGTCAATCAGCAGTCGCTCTCTTTTTATGATGCCATTGCGCCGGTTGTCTATAAAGAAAGCATAGACTTTTCAAAAGCTTGGTATCAGTCCCGCTATGACAAGGGCGACAAGTATGACTACATCAACTGCCCGATGACCAAAGAAGAATATTACAGTTTTGTAGACGAGCTGCTGAAAGCCGAAAAAATGCCGTTTCATGATTTTGAAGAGCCGCATTATTTTGACGGCTGCCTGCCGATTGAAGTTATGGCTGAACGCGGTGCAGACACGCTGCTGTTCGGTCCGCTGAAGCCGGTCGGGCTGACGAATCCGCATTCTGACGAAAAGCCGTATGCCGTAGTGCAGCTGAGACAAGATAACAAAGAGGACACTCTGCGCAATATTGTAGGTTTCCAAACCAAAATGAAATACGGCGAACAAACCCGCATTTTCAGAATGATTCCGGGTCTGGAAAAGGCAGAATTTGCGCGTTTAGGAGGCATCCACCGCAACACATTCATCCAAAGTCCTAAGCTTTTGGATGAATTTCTGCGCCTTAAAGCTCAGCCCAATGTTATGTTTGCCGGTCAAATCAGCGGCTGCGAGGGCTATGTGGAAAGCGCCGACACCGGTATGATTGCAGGATATTTTGCAGCCTGTCTGGCTAAAGGCAAAACTCCGCTGCTGCCGCCGCGCACCACAGCTACCGGCGCCATGCTGGGGCATTTGGCAGATGATACTGCAGACTATCAGCCGATGAACATAAATTTCGGCATTTTTCCGACCATTCAGGGAGAGATTACCGCCAACGGCAAATTCCGCAAAATTAAAGGCGCCGACCGCAAAGAAGCTTATTGCAAACGCGCTTTAAGCGATTTTGAACAATGGGCGGCGGCAGCTAATGTTTAATAATTGCAACATCGCCAAACTGGCGGCGAAAAAATATCAGCCTTTAATCGGCGATTATCTGGCCTTTTTACAGCTGGGACAGCAGCATTTTGGCAATAAAAAAGTTTCATCTGATATACGGACTGAAAAGCTGAAACTCTTGGAAAAAGCGCTGCGGCGCCCCTCGCCTTTTCAGAATGGGCTGATTTTCCGCCTGCAGCAGAATTTTTTAAAAGAAAATATTTCCATTTCCTTATTGCTGGAGCCGCTTTCCGCTTGGCGCTATGCGGCGGCCGATAAAATACCGGCTTCCGGCCCGCAGGTTTCGGAGCTTCTAAACCGCCTGCTCTCTCCGGCGGCGCGGCTGTTTTTGGTGTTAGACAACGAAAATCCCAGCACCTACCTGCCGTTAACGTCCTTATTTATCATGTTGTTTTTATTGGAAATATTCAAAGACAATCCTGATTTTATAAAAAAAGCCAAAATGAGCAGGCGCCAAAAAGAAAGCCGTCTGAAAGGACTGCATAAAAGCGCGGCCGTCCTGCTGCAGCTGGTTAAGAGCAAACGGCTGAAATTCAAGCTGGCTTTGCTGCTGAATATCGCTGAGTTTCAGCTCGCGGCTTTCCAAAATAATAAACAGCAAAAACCGAGTTTTCTTGACTGTTCGCTGATTTTTTTGTATAGTACAGCTCAATTCTTTTTTATAAAAAGAAAATCTGTTAATAATAAAGGAATCTGAATGTTATCTGTCGGCGATATAGTAAAAAAAAGCCAGCCCTCTTTATTTTGGTGCATGCTCGGTTTAGAAAAATCCAAGCGTGAAGCGATTTATACGCTGTTTGCCTTTTGCCGCCATATCAGCAATATTATCCGCTCGCCTATGCCGGCCGCCGAAAAAACGGAGCTGCTGAACGCTTGGCGCGAAGAGCTGGATAATATATATGAAAAGAAAGTTCCGACTACCAATATCGGCCGCAAGATTTATAAAAACTGCATGCGCTTTAATCTGCCGAAAGAGCAAATGGAAAAAATTTTGGACAGCGCTTTTTTGGATGCGCCGACGCCGCTGCAGGCTCCGTCGCAGGAAATTTTTGAACAATATCTTTACGGCTTGGCAATTGTGCCGCTGAATTTAACTTTAACCATTATCGGCGAAAGCAAACCGGCGACCAGTCAAAAATTGGCGGCAAGCTTGGGGCGGGCTTTGATGATTACTTATATTCTGCGCGACATAAAAGACGACGCCAAAGCCGGACATTTATTTATTCCGCAGGAGCTGCTGAAAAAAGCCAATGTCTGCAAAAATTCGCCGGTTTCGGTTTTAGAAGATAAAAACTTATCCGGCGCCCGCGAAGCTTTATCTAAAGATGCGCAAAAGAATTTTGCCACCGCACAGCGCTTTTTGAGCAAAATGAATAAAAAATCGGTTATGCCGCTGTTTTATTTAGCAAATTTAAGCCGCTGCTATTTTGAACAGATGAACAACCGCGGCTGGGAAATTATTTCGCCGAAACCGCGTATCAGCAAATTAAGCAAACTTAAATTGATTTTTAAGACTCTGTTTGCCTAAGCTTCATCCACTAGTTTAAAACATGGATACGAACTGCCCGGAGCATATTTGTTTTCGACCTCTTTAATGGCACGGCTAAACAGGTCTTTAATTTTTACCAGATGATTATTTTTCAGCATTGTTTCCTTAGGCAGCGGGCGCAAAACATCAAACCCCTGCTCGCCGGCTCCCACAAACGGATCAACGGCGCAAGTAATAATTTTGTCTGCATAAACAGGCGTGCCGTCTTCTTTAAACAGCGGCTCTCCACCGATATAAATCTGCGTAACTTCGCCCTCATTATTATCATAGCGGCGGCGGCAGCAGATTTCCACATTCTGCGAACATTGCAAAAAGCGCACATTGCCAGTCGGAATTAAATAGCGGAACTTTACGGCATTGTCAAAAACTTCTCTAAGCTCCTGCGGCGTCAGAGTCATGGTCTGCAGCGGAACTACCGCCGAAAAAGCCCGCTCCAGATTGTAGTTGGTTAAAATTTTGTCTTTTTCATAACGCAGAGCATGGCTGGTATAGCCGGTAGAAATAAACCCGATATCGGTTTTGGCGGCGGCTTTCATGCAGTCGGCGATAAACGTTCCCAAAGAGCAAGGGTCGGAATAGATTTTTTCTAAGTTCAGCGTGCTTTTCGCCACCGGAATATTAAGCCCGGATTTTTCCTCAAACTCAGCCAGATGCGGCTCAAATACCGGATTTATAACCGTTTGCTTTACATTAACTTCTTCCACAAAACGCAGCTCTGTAGCATTTTTCAGAAATCCCATATTAAAATGCAGCATTGTTTTGCTGAAAGCCTGCGGATAGTACATGCGTTCTTTTTCATTCGGAGCAATCGGCGAATGCTCATGCCCGCCCAGCAACAAATCCAGACGAATCCCCTCAGCTGCGGAAACGGCATAAATTTTGTGGCTGCATTGCTCTAAATCATGATTCAAAACAATCAGCGCATCCGGCGCGATATGCTTAATAACTTCCGACATCGCGGCAAAAGTTTCCGGTACATCGGTCAGCACAACGCCATATTTATTGAGGCGGATTTGATTGATGCAAAATGACGTTACCATAACTTTTTTATGGTTGATTTCCAACAAAATATACGGGTCTACCCAGCTCGGGCAGCGCCCGGTGTTCATATCCAGCAAATTAGCGCACAAAACGTGAATGTTGGACCGGTTAAAGCGCTTGGCCGCCGACTGCAGAAACTTAAAGCTTTCCAGATTAAACCCGAAATCATTGTTTCCAAGCGCCAGCACAATTTTAGCTTCGGGCAGCTGACGGCGCAGAATCTCGTAGCTTTCTATACTCAGTTCGCGGTCATATATGCCTTTAAACAAATCTCCGCAGTCGCAAATCAGCGTGTTTCTGCCTTTTTCCGGAGTTTCTTCTATAATTTTGCTGAACAGACGGCAAAGCTTGCGGGTTTCCTGATGAGAATCCGTTAAAGCAAAAATATCTATGTTATTCTCTGCCGTCTTCATTTTTTGATTTCTTCTTAATGCTAGTCAAAATACATTTATTTTTTAATTTATCAATAAAAAATTAAAAAATTATGGCATAAATTATAAAAAAATTTCAAATTCGGAGATAACATAATGAAAAAACTGCTGCTTTTAACACTTTGCCTGCTTTCTGCCTGCGCACAAGACCCATATAAGCTGGAAATCAGCAACAATTTGGCGGACGACCACGGGCAAAGCATTTATTTCCGCAGCAGCCTGCGCAGCGCCTATGCCGGACAAATCCGCCGCATCTTAAGCAAAAAATTCGGCGAAATCGGCATGAAAACCGCAACTTCTGCCGAAAATGCCGACTTTATCGCCATTTTTGATATTGAAACTTTTTATAAGCAGAGCGGCAAATATAAAGACGCATCCTATGCCAATAATTCTACCGGCTTTTTGTTCAGCGGCGATGAAAATTCTTCTTCGCAATATTTTTCTGGCAATGCCAATATGCAGACCGACCGCGATGAAACCTGCTTTACTCTGAATATCGGGCGCAAAGACACCTCCCGCGTCGTGTACTCTTCAACATTCTGCGCCGACACCACTTATGAAACCGAAGAATTTCTGCCGCTGGTTTTGGATGTTTACAGCAAATACGGCAACTACACAACGGCAAATGTCGGCGTGCAATGCGTAACCTCTCCGGAAGGCGACGTAGCCTGCAATCCGATTCACGACCGTCAGCAGGCCTTTATAAATTCTCTCTGGATAGACCGGCAAATCAGCACAGACTAAATTTTAAGCAGGCGCTTTTTAGCGGCTTTGTATTCATCTTCTGAAAGCAGGCCGTCTTCTTTGAGCTTAGCCAGTTTCAGCAGCTGTTCAATTTCGGTATGCGGCAGCGGCAGCCAGCGGCGCAGCAGCAGCGTATAAGTGCCGAAAATAAAAATGTAAAACACAAAAAAGGCAATAAAATCAAACCACAGGCTAAATCCGCACAGCGATATTAAAAGATATTCGCACAGCGCCGCCAGCACAAACATGGTGGCGTGCAGCGGATGCAGTACCATCAGCACCAGCGCCCACAGCGCCAGCATAATAGTGGCCAGCAGCAGCGAAAATGTTACGCCCAGCACGCTGCCGCCCATAGATAAAAATGAAAATGACGATAACAAACTACCCATATTTTTTCCTTTTCTGCCCGCAGAATAAACCGCCGCGCAAAAAAAATCAACAAGAAAGCATAAAACTTAAATATTCCTTGACATTCCGCAGCGCTCCGCCTACTTTTTAGTATATAAATTTTTGGAGATATAAACCATGAAAAAAGCAGAAAACGTAAAAGAATTTGTAGAAAGAATTGACGCGAGCAAAAAGGTAAACCCTAAGGATTTGTCATCAGACCAAGACCTCAGCATTGCTATTATGAACCTGATTTCTATTGAAGAGCATCTGGTGTTTTCGGGAGCGAAAACCGGCAAGACTTCTTATTATGACTTAATAAAAGACATCCGTGAAACCCGCAAAAACCTGCTGCAGAAAATTATTCCGAGCTACGAGGGCGAAGTGTGGTGTATGTCAAAGCACTTGCTGGCGACTTCTATGCGCCTGATGGAAGTCGGCACCAAGCAGCAGACCTTAGGCCACGATGAAGAAGCCTACAAAATGTTTAACACCGCCTATGACATGTATTGCCTGTTTTGGGGCTTGAATATGGGTATGATGGAAACCAAAGAGCTGAAATGGATTGAGCCGGATTTGGAAGAAGTCAAAAGAATAACCGCCAAAGCCGAGGAATTTTCTAAAGAAGAAATCAAAGAACCGGCAGAAAAAGCCGCTGAACCGGTTGAAGCCGAGCCTAGTTCCGCTTTGGCAAAAATGAAAAAGTTTGTCCGCAAGGCCGTTGACTGCTGCATTGAATAGGACTGAGAAAATGAAAAAAATTTTAGCTGTTTTATGCGCTTTCGGCCTGCTGCTTACTGCAGCCTGCACTAGTTCGTCTGAGGATGATTTAAGCAAAGATAAAATTTATTTCTTTTATCAAACCACCTGCCCGCATTGCCACGATGCCGCCGCATATATAAAGAAAAACTACCCGACTCTGAAGATGAGGGCTTTAGACATCAAGCTTCCGGGGAATATGCGTTTATTTGAAAAGGCGGTAAAAAGATATAAAATTTCCGGTCCGACGGGAACTCCGCTGCTGCTTATGGGCGACAACTACTTAATGGGCTGGAGCGAATCTGAGCAAATGAAATTTGATTTATATGTAAAGCCATATTTGGAATAAAATTTTCCGCGTTTTCTAAAAGCCTCGCTCTGCGGGGCTTTTTTTTATATTTAGCTTGACGATTGAGGCAAAAAGTTATAGTCTTTGAGCATAAATTTATTATTAACAAATCTTTATTTTTATGCCAAGTTCTTTTTATTCGGGATTTGCTCTATCTGTTATCTTAGGGTGGTTCCTTATTTATTCTAATACGTTGGAAAATTATAAAAAATTATCCAAGTATGGGAAAAAGTATTTTGTGCGAGTTTTTTTCGCATCGCTGACGGTTAGCGCAGTTAGTTTGCTTCTGGCTGTTTCTCCGCTCAGCGTCCACAATTCTCCGGCTGATACTGTAGATTTTTTAGTTTCCGGCGGAGTTGTGGTACTTATCACATATTGCGTCCTCGGCACCGGCCGTCTGGACGACTGAATACAATAAAAAACGTAGGACACATATTAGCCTGCGTTTTTTGTTTAATATAAAGTTGAAATGTCAAAAGTGTGTAAAAAACGACTGTTTCTTGCACACTTTTGACCTACCTTTTTATTTAAGCAGATTTCTTTTCTTCTGCGGTTTGTTTTATAAGCTCAGGTTTTGCACCCTCATTAATAACTTTTTCATTTATCACAATTTCGGCGATATCTTTTTTATCTGGAAGTTCATACATCCATTCCATTAAGATTTCTTCCATAATCGCCCGCAGACCGCGCGCGCCGGTCTTTCGTTCTATTGCCTTTTTAGCGATGGCGCGCAAAGCTTCCGGAGTGATAGTCAGCTTGACATCGTCCATACCAAATAAAGAAGCATATTGGCTGACTAAAGCGTTTTTCGGCTCGGTCAAAACACGGATTAAGGCGTCTTCGTTCAAATCGTCCAAAGTGGCGATAACCGGAACACGTCCGGTAAATTCCGGAATAAGCCCGTATTTAATCAAATCTTCCGGACGCACGTCTTTCAAAATCTGTCCGACAGTCTTTTCATCTTTTTCCACTTTAGCGCCGAAACCGATGGAATTTCCGCTCTCTGAGCCATGTTTTTCCACAATTTTTTCAAGACCTGCAAACGCACCGCCACATATAAACAGAATATTTTTAGTGTCAACATGCAAAAATTCCTGCTGCGGATGTTTGCGCCCGCCTTGCGGAGGAACATTGGCGACCGTGCCTTCAATAATTTTCAGCAAAGCCTGCTGAACGCCCTCGCCCGACACATCGCGCGTAATGGACGGTCCGTCGCCTTTGCGGGATATTTTATCTATTTCATCAATATAAATGATGCCGCGCTGAGCCTTTTCAATATCGTAATTAGCGTTTTGCACCAGTTTCAGCACAATATTTTCCACGTCTTCTCCCACATATCCGGCTTCGGTTAAAGTAGTGGCGTCGGCAATGGCAAACGGAACATTCAAAATTTTAGCCAAAGTCTGCGCCAGCAAAGTTTTTCCACAGCCGGTAGAACCAATCAAAATCACGTTGGATTTAGTAATATCAACTTCGTCTTTTTTAGGATTATTCAAGCGCTTATAGTGATTATATACTGCAACGGATAAAACTTTTTTAGCATAATCCTGCCCAATCACATATTCATCAAGAAACTCTTTGATTTTAGACGGTGTCGGCAGGCTGTCCATTAACGGCTCATCTGCAGAAGCCGGTTTATTTTCCGGCGCCAGCTCGGACTCTTCTTCCATAATGGAATGGCAGACGTCTATGCACTCGTTGCAGATATAAACACCGCGTCCGGCAACCAGCTTTTTTACTTCTTTCTGGCTTTTGCCACAAAACGAACAATGCAAAACTTCTTCGTTATCTTCACTCATTTTTTACCTACTTTACTTCTTCACGGTTAGTAATAATATGGTCAATCAAACCAAAATCCAAGGCTTCCTGCGGCGTCATAAAGTTATCTCTGTCCATAGCCCGTTCAATAACCGAGATTTTTTGACCGGTGTTCTGGGCATAAATAGCATTCAGGCGCTTGCGTAAATCCAAAATCAATTTAGCCTGAATTTCAATATCCGCCGCCTGCCCTTTGGCACCGCCGGACGGCTGGTGAATCATAATCTGAGAGTTCGGCAGAGAATAGCGTTTGCCTTTAGTGCCGCCAGCCAGCAAGAAAGACCCCATAGAGCAAGCCTGACCGATGCAGATTGTCGCCACATCGCAGGAGATATACTGCATAGTATCATACATCGCCATACCGGAAGTTACCACGCCGCCGGGAGAGTTAATATATAAGAAAATATCTTTCTTTGGATTTTCGGCTTCCAAAAACAGCAGCTGAGCGCAGACCAAAGCCGAGGTTTCGTCATTAACTTCGCCGGTCAAGAAAATAATTCTTTCTTTCAGCAGGCGTGAAAAAATATCAAACGAGCGTTCGCCTTTAGGAGTTTGCTCTATTACCATAGGCACCAAAGCGTCGCTGGGCATTATATTATTCATTGTCTATCCTTTACAAAATTCTTTTTTGTTTATTAAAGCCCACTATTACTTAATTTTTTATAAAGAAATAGTATTTTTTAGACACTTTATAAGAGCTGATTTTTGCATTTTGCTTGCACATTTTCGTAAAATTTGTTATATTATATGCGAAATTTAATTATTATACATATCCCGTAACAGCTTCGGCAACTGTGACGTTTTGGGATTTACGCCTAAATTATTTATTACTATGGAGAGAATTTTTTGGGATACTTACCTGCTGTATGCAAGCGACATTATCAAAAACCGCGACAATGTCTATTACATGAAAAATAAAGCTACAGGCGAAGTATTATCTTGCTTTTTGTGGACAGGTCCGAGTTGTATTTTCGGCAGCAAACCGCTGGTTTCTAACGAAACAATTGTTTACGGACCGACCGCCGACCCGATTTTTCTGACTCCGCAGGAATTTCTCAGCAAATATGAGTTTACGCGGCAAGGACGGAACGGGCTTATTGATATTTCTTTAGACTCGGTTCAGTACAGAAATATGCTGAACGCTAAAGAATTGATTGAGAGAGCTGCTAAAATCTCTGCCTAAAAAAATACCGCTTAGTTTTTGAACTAGGCGGTATTTTTTAGGGTATTTGCTATAAACAGCCTAGGGTTTCTTTGGCGTAACGGGCATAGTCTTGATAGTATTGGCGCAAGCTTTCTTCTACCAAATAATTTACCGTGCCTTTCGGATAGTTTCCTTTATTATCCGCCTTTCCGGCTTTAACTCCGGTCAAAATTTCTATACCGTCGTCAACCGTATCTATGGCATAAATGGTAAAGCGTCCGTCTTCAACCGCCTGCACAATATCCGCGCGCAGCATTAAGTTATCTACATTGGTGCGCGGAATAACCACACCCTGCTTGCCGGTTAAGCCGTCATGAGCGCAAACGTCAAAGAAACCCTCAATTTTTTCGTTTACGCCGCCAATCGGCTGAATTTCGCCAAACTGGTTGATTGAACCTGTTACGGCAATGCTTTGCTTTATCGGCAAATTTGCAATGGCCGACAGCAGGCAGTAATATTCGGTTGAAGACGCGCTGTCGCCGTCTACGCCGCCGTAAGATTGCTCAAACACAATGGAAGCCGACAAAGAAAGCGGAGAATGTTTGGCAAAGCGGTTGGAAATGAGCGACTTCAAAATCAGCACGCCTTTGGTGTGGATTGGCCCGCTCATGGAAATTTCACGTTCTATATCCATAAAGTCGCCTTTGCCGATACGCACCTGAGTGGTAATGCGCGCCGGCTTGCCGAATGAATAGCGGGAAAAGTCATAGACCACCAGACCGTTAATCTGCCCCACGCGCTCGCCTTTGACATCCATTAAAATCGTGCCTTTGTCAATTTCTTCCAGCATGGCTTTTTTAATGCGGTCAGAGCGGTAAATCTGCGCCTCTATGGCTTGGTCAATATGATTTTTGCCGATTTGCTTAGAGTTGGAAACCCTCGCCCAATAATCAGCCTCGCGCAGCAAGTCGCCGATAGAGGAAATATGCGCGGTCAGTTTTCCGGCGTCATCAGCCAAGCGCGAAGCGTATTCAATAACTCTCGCCACCGCCTGACGGTTTAACGAGCGCAGCTGCTTCTTTTTAGAAAGCGAACCAATGAGCTTGGCGTATTCAATTTCATTTTCGGCATTGCGATCCATAATCATGCCGAAATCAGCCTCAACCTTAAAGAAATCGCGGAAATCAGGGTCTCTTTCGCTCAGCAGCTCATAAATTTCAAAATCGCCGGTCAAAACAACTTTAATATCCAAAGGAATCGGCTCCGGGTCTAATGATATAGTCGTAAAGCTGGTTTCTTCGGACGGCGCCTCAATTTTTACCCGCTTAGAGGCAATCGCGCGCTTCAAAGAATCCCAAGCATACGGCTGTTCCAAAACTTTGCGGGCGTCAAGCAGCAAAAAGCCGCCGTTGGCTTGATGCAAAGCACCGGCTTTAATCAAGGTAAAGTCCGTGAGCAAGGCGCCGTATTGCTGGATGCGCTCTACTTTACCGACCAAATTGCCTTGGGTCGGATAGTCTACGGTGATAATCGGCGCGCCTGAGTTCGGGACGTTTTTAACGATTACATTAACTTTGAACTTAGCAAACTTATCCTCTTCCGGCTGCTTCATTTTGCTCAAAAGCTGCTGCAGCGGATCTTCCTCGGCTCCGGCGGCGGCAACCTGCTTGTCGCTGTCAGTCGGCACAAAATCATCTATATTTTCTAAGATGTTGTCTTGAATTTGCTTTAAAAATCTGGACGGCTGCTGGCTTTTATATTTTTTGCGCAATGCGTCTATTGGGTCTTTAACCGCCGAGCGCACAAATTTTTCGCGCAGAATAGTTATCTCGCGTTTTTGCTTTTCTTCCCAGCGCGGCAAATCCTGCGTAGCGTTTTCAATTTCTTCCTGCATGGCGTTTAAGTCATCCATGACGAGTTTTTTCTCTTCTTCCGGAAGCTGTTCAAACGCATCAGGGCTTAAGACTTCGCCGTCTTTCATCGGCGCCACAACCAGCCCCATCTGCATATGCAGCAAAGACACACGCTTGCCTTTGGCTTTTTTCTGCAGCACATTGATATATTCTTCTTTTTTGGCCTTATATTTTTGGCGGATGATACCCAGCGCAGCTTTATATTCTTCAGATTCAATAATTTCCGGCAGCGAATCTGCCAATTCATCCAGCAGTTCGTCCACGTCTTTAGCAAATTCCGCGGCTTGTCCGGCCGGAAAATTCATGGCTATCGGCTTATACGGCTCTTCAAAGTTATACACATATGCCCAATCGTCCGGCGTTTTGCGGTTTTTGGCTTCTTTTTCCAAAATGCGCTTAACTAAACTGGTTTTTCCGGTACCCTCTGGGCCTAAGCAAAACAAGTTATAGCCGCGCGATTTAATGTGTATGCCCAGCTCCACCGCATGAATCGCCCTATCCTGCCCCAAGGCGGATAAACGCTCTTCCAAATCTGCCGTAGAATTAAAATCAAATTTAGACGGGTCGCATTTGCGATAAAGTTGGTCAGAAGTTAATTTTGTAATAGCCATTTTAAAATTTT
>ERZ1034855.463-NODE-463-length-16001-cov-5.301706_pt1 | contig 16001 bp, 8 predicted proteins | sample MGYA00520699_ERZ1034855 | MGnify/ENA primary metagenome ERZ1034855 (study PRJEB33766, sample SAMN09781730) | gut metagenome | biome: gut microbiome | host: Homo sapiens | place: Madagascar | study: EMG produced TPA metagenomics assembly of the PRJNA485056 data set...
AGTGGCAGTTTCTCTACCAGATATGGTAGATTGTAAATTATCCGTTAAAAAAAAGGGGGGGGGAGATGACTTGTTATCAATCGAGTGCGCCAGTTGTGAGCGGCTTGGCGTCTCCTGCGCCGGGCCCCAGTTTATTGCCATGGAACCCGCAGAGTTGACAAGTTGGATACGCCGCCGCAAGGCTGTTATGGGGCTCACTATCGACGATATTGCCGCGAGGGCCGGCGTCTCGCCGACCACCATCAACCGCATGTTAAGCGGGACTTGGACTAACTACCGGTTAGAGTCGGTGTCGCCCATCCTGCAGGTGCTTCTGGGCGGCAGCTGGCCCGCGCTCTCCTGCGCCGCCGAAACTGGCCAGGAGATGTTTGCCCTGCGGGACCGCGTCCACCATCTGGAGGGCGAGCTATCCGCTACGCGCGACAGCGCCGGGCAACTCCACGAGTCAGCGCAGGACAATGCCGACGCGCTGCGCGCCCAGATAGCCCAGCTCCTGGAGCAGATTGACCAGCTGCGGCGGCAGCTGGCGCGTTACCGCCGTCTGGCTTATACGCTGGGCATCATCCTGTTTTTTGTCATGCTGGGCATCATCCTGCTGCTGCTCTACGATTTGAGCAACGGCAACGTCGGATATTTTTTTCACTAAGTTGGCACGAGGCGCGGGATTAAACACGTTATCATGCCCCGGGCAATGGGCCGCCGCGTAATCAGCGGCAGCGCCCCGCCTGGGGCACTAGATTTTAGGAAGGAGGCGATTTTATGTCCAAGGGGTACTCCTACATCCGCAAGACATTTACGCACGACGGGACGCGATATGAGGTCTCAGGCAAGACGGAGGCCGAGGCCATTGCCAAGATGGTCAAAAAGCAGGAGGAGCTACGCCGGGGCGAGTCGACGGCGGGCGGCAATATGACGGTCAACGCCTGGTTTGACCAATGGCTGGAGCTCTACAAGGCCCCGGCCGGGCTGACGGCCAAAAGCCTGGGCGCCTACGGCGAGAAATATAACGGTTATATCCGCCCGGCCATCGGGCGGCTGAAGCTCAAGGACGTTCGGGACGTCCACCTGCAGCGGATACTCAACGAGCAGGCGGGCCGCTCTTACTCCCATGTCTCCAAGCTCCGCGGCGTCATGCAGCAGATGTTCAGCCGGGCCTATCTCTCCCGGCTCATCCCCTTTGACCCGTCCGCCGGGCTGGTGTTGCCAGCCACGCAAAAAAATTCCCGCCGGTCGTTGACCGACGAGGAGCGTGAGGTCTTTTTAGCCGTGGAGCCGTCGGTCCCCGGCGGCATCCTCTGGTTTGCCGGACTCTATACCGGCATGCGCCCGGGCGAGCTGGCAGCGCTGCAGTGGCGCGATATCGATTTTACAGCGGGCGAGATACACGTCTGCCGCGCGCTGGAGTCCGGGACCATTGGCCAGCTCAAATCGCCAAAGTCCGCAGCAGGCGTCCGTACCATTCCGTTGCGCCTGGCGCTGGCCGAGCGTCTGCGTCCGCTGCGCGGCCAGCCCATGGCCCCGGTTTTTACCAATCAGGCGGGCAACCCGCACAACGGCGCGACCCTTCTCCGACTCTGGGGGGCAATCCTCCGGGCGATGGATATCGCCATGGGGGCCGAGCTGTACCGCAACCAGATTGTCTCCTCCGTCGTCGCCGCCGACCTGGTCCCCTATTGTCTGCGCCACACGTTCTGCACAGATTTGCAAAAAGCAGGGGTGCCCATCAACATCGCCAAGGAGCTGATGGGCCACGCCGACATTGCAACGACGGCGAATATTTATACGCACGGAGACACCGGCACGCTCCACGCCTATGTCAGCATGATGGACACACCACAGATGCGGGAAAATAGCCGCGTGGGAAAACGCGTGGGAAATTAATCTGCTGAACCTCAAACCCCTTGCGCTGCAACGGTTTTGCGCTTTAGCGCACCTGCTTCCCAAGCTGAATACGAGGGTTCGATTCCCTTCACCCGCTCCAGACAAAAGGCCCTGAAAATCACGCAAATGCGTCGGTTTTCAGGGCCTTTCTCATTTCTATGATATCCTCTCTTTATTTGCCAAAAGAATTACATGCCATTCCGCGCCACGTCGTGACGCTTCATGTGTGGGAAAATGTGTGGGAAATTTTTTAGAGTCTGTCCCATAACTCCGATAGCTGCGGATTGTCCCGCAGCGTCTGGCTCAAAACATCCGGTGCATGGCTATCCAAAATATCATGCAGCGCCGCGGCGTGGGTCTCCTCGTCCCGTCGAATCAACTCCAGCGTCCACGCAATCCGCTCGTGCCCGGCGGCCTCTGCCTGCTTGGCCATCCGGCCATAGGTCTGCACGTCGTGCAGCTCGTCCTCAAAATGCTCCAGCAGCGCCTGAATCAAATCCACCTGCATGTCTACACCCCCATGATAGTCTGATACAGCTTGTTGATATCATCCCGCCGAATCCGCAGCTGGATTGGCGCCATCAGCGGGACGTCCAGGTCAAAAGTCACGCCCTCATCGGGGATACGCGGCATGACGACATCCCGCAGCTTGTCCAGGTCGACGTTGTGGTCGGCGTCAAAAATTCCCAGCGTCTCCACTAACTGAGAAGGCTTATAATTCCGCAGCTGCTGCCCGTAGCCCCGGATGAGCAGGGACAGGGCCGCTCCGGCCAGCAGCCGCTGGCCGCTGGACCCCGGCAGTTTTGGCAGGATTTCACGGTCGGCATACGCAGCCACGCCGGTCTCAATCTGGTCGATGGTTACCATAATATCCTCCTTGATGTGGGGCCGGAGCCGCTATGGCTCCGGCCCTGTGAACTCAGCAGCCGCAGTTGTCGACGGGCAGCGGGTTGTAGGTGGTCTGCGCGACCGTGGTCGTGCCGGTGGTCACGTCCGCCACCATTTTGGGGTAAAACGTGGCGTTGACGTAATTGACGATGGTGTTGTCACCGCACTTACGCGCTGCAGCCTCACGGCAAATGGCCTCGCCCAGCTCCGACTTCGCGCACTCCAGACGCTCCGTCACCAGCTGGAAGCTGTCCTTCGTCGCCTGGTTATTCACCGCCTGCGCCGCCAGCTTGGCGTTGATTTCCTGCAGACGGCCGTCGATGTAGCGATAGAGCTCCAGCGTCTTCTGGTCGCCGTAGGTGTTAGCATCCCGGAGGGCAAGCTGCGATTTGAGCTCCGCAATCTGCTGCTCCTTTTCAAGGTCGTACCGCGAGACCGGCACGCTTTGCTGGTCGTTGTTGGCACAGCGTCCGACGCCGAAGAGGCCGCCCAGACCTCCCAGCGCCGTCAGGCCGCCCAGCGCAGAACCGATGATACCTGTGGTCAGGCCCGCATTCGCCACGCCCTTGCTGGCATAGTTCATTTCCATGTTTTCCACTCCTTTTGTCGAGATTTGGCCTCTCAGCCTGTATAAATCATAACAAAAAGAGTGCCGTCGCCTGTCCAATTTACAGACAGACGACGGCCATTTTCAGTGCATTTTGCGCCGAATCCGGCGCAAATCGTTGTTGATGGTCCCGCGGCAGACGTCCAGCTCCGCGGCAACGGCCTCGATGTGCCAGCCGCGCCGGTAATAGAGCTCCGCCACCTGCCGCTCGCGGTCGGTGAGCCAGGGGTCCCGCAGCAGCTGCTCCAGCTGCTGCACCGTGTACAGATATTTTGCCATGGCAGCCTCCTTTGTGGAGGCCGCAGGCGGTGGAGCGCCCGCGGCTATGCTGCCTGTGCCCGGTCAGTCCTCGTCCGGTCCGTATCGGTCGTAGATATCCTCGCCAATCCAGACGTTGTAGGGGTTTTTATCCGGCTTCCAGCGGCTGTTGGTCAGCTGCCAGAGTGTAGCCTTGGCGTCGTTGGAGAGGCCGCGCTGCGTGTCCAGCCAGTCCTCCATGGCCTCCTGCGTCTTGCCGCCGTCGACGAGCATCTGCCGCCGCCAGGCGACGTAGACCGGCATCCCGACGCCGCTGTCCAGCGCGGTGTCCAGCTTGGCCCGCTGGTCGTCCGGGAGCGTCGCCGCCACCGCTGCGTAGAGGTAGGAGTCGCTGATGCTTGCGTCTCGCAGCATCTCCCACTTCTGGATTTGCCGCACGCTCTGATACCCCTCCTCTGGCACCAGGTCGTGGGTGTCCAGCATTTTATCGTAGGCCTCCGTGCGGGTCATACCCGCCTCGGTGAGCGCCGAGTAGACCTTGCTCTCAGACTCGCTCAAGCCCTCTGCGCCGCCCGCGTAAAAACCGCGCTGCTCCTCCAGCCCGTTCGGGCCAAAGAACAAGGCCTGCAGCCAGTTGCCAATCTCATCCTCGACGGGATACTGCAGCCGGTCGCCGCGCCACTTGCCGCCGCGCACCATCACCTCCAACCCGTTAAAAGTTTTACTCAACTGCCGCCCGCCGGGCAAGACCTGGGCTAATGCGCTAAAAATATCACGCCCGGTATCCCAGCTCAGTTTAGACTCCCGCGCCGTCTCCCAAGCGGTTTTAAGCGTGCTGGCGTCCGGGATCGGCATACTCTGGTCGCCCAGGCCCAGTATCCCCATGGCGTTGCGCACCATGGGCAGATCGCTGCCAATCTCCTCCACCAGCCCGCTGGCGGCGCCGCCCCAGTCAAAGCTGTCCTTCCGCGGCTCGACGCCCTCAAAGAGGTCGTCCCCGCCAGAGATTTTACGCCATACCCCGTTGAGCCAGCGCTTAATCTCCTCGTTGGTCGTCAGGCCGCGCCCGGCGCCCAAAAAGCTGACGGCGTAGCCGATAAGGTCAAAGGCTGCAGGCGTGCCGCCGTAGACTTCCTCGGCGATGCGGTTGACCACAAACGCGCTGACAAGCAATCCGCCGAGCGTCGAGACAAGTTTTGCGATTGCCGCATATTTACCTTTTTTGTCCTTCAGCTCGTCGATATCCCGGAATCCCTGTAAAATCTGGTCCTGCTCGTAATACTCAAAGGTATTGAGCGACTCGAGCTGAAACATGTTGATAAGCCGGAACCAGATGTTTTTGCTCCGGAACGCCTGCGGACTGCTGCCCTTCATGCGGGAGCCCATAATTTGCTCCGCCTTAAGGTCCGCGGCCCGCATGGCCTCGGCGTCCGACATGCCGTCGCGCACCGCCTGGATATAGGCCGCCCGCGTCGCCACCGTCGAAACAAAGGTGTCTGCCGCTTCCGCCGGGGTAAACAGCAGATGCAGCGCCTTGTCCGTCGGGTCGACAATCAGCCGGTTGATACCGGCCTTGCCGGTCAGAAAATCGCTGCGGTCCACAAAATTGTCACGCCGCAGCTTACCGTTGGCGATATCGTACAGTGCCTGCATGGTGTTGCGCGGCCCGCACGCCTGGACGATAATGGCGGACTGCGCCCCCTGATTTAACACGCTGGAGATATTGCCAGCGACCTGCGACCGCTGGAAAGCGTTGGTGATTTTGTTGGCCAGATTCAGCGTCTCGCGGCCGAAAACCGTCTCAAACCCACGGTCTCCGACGTACTGCTTTGCCGTCAACTGATTGGCGTAATCTTCCAGCCAGTTGACAAAATCGCTATACATGCCGGTCTCGCCGAGGCTCTCATACATTTTGCTGATGTAATCCTGCAGCGCCTTGCCGGTGCTGGCCTTGGACAGCGCAGCGCCGTCCGGCAGCGCCCCGGCCTGCTGCAGAAAGGCAGCCCGCTCAGCGGTTGTCGCGCGCCACATATCCTCCGCCTGCGAGATTTGCGCGTGGATATCATCTGCCGCCGCAGCCCGGCGGAAGTAATTGCTCATCCGCCGCGTGCGGATGGTGTCATCCATGTGATACAGGATATCAGACAGATAATCCACGTAGGTCTCAAAGCCCTCAATGGCGTCCAGCTTGGTTTTGTCGCCCTGGCGCGTCAGGAAAAACGGGTCCCAACGCTTGTTGGGGCGGAACTGCTGCGTCAGGCCTGCGATATTGGCGGGCAGCCGCGTCACCTGGTCTCCGAGTCCCAGCCCATCCAGGAGCTTTTGCAGGCCCTTCCGCTGAGCCTCCGGCTGCAGGTGCGGCGCGTAGCCCTTGATAAAGCCGATGGGTTTATAGCCATGTGCCGCCAGAAAATCGTTGATAGCGTCATAGTAGCTGGCGTAGCGCTCCCGCAGGACCTGCGTCGCCGCTGCCACGCGCTGGTTGTCAATCTCTGGATTGGCGAGGATATCCGCCTGCGCCTGCCGCCACTGGGACAGCCGGTCTGCAATCTCCATCAGCTCATTGTTGAGCCCGGTCGCCTGCTTGATATCCGCCTTTGTTTGCCGCCACTGCCGCTCTTGCTCTGCGCTGTCCGTTTGTTTGCCCTTGGTCGTTGGCCGCAATTTAGACAGCTGCTCTGCCGCAGCGTAGACATAATTGCGTTCCTCCAGCTGCGCCGCCTGCTCCTCAATGGCCTGCCCCTCCAGCATCAGCTGGGTGGCCGCGCGCTCCGGTTTGTTCAGCGGCCGTTTTTTGCCGTCCTCACCCTCGAACTCGCGCACCATGTCATATTGCTTATTCGTCCAGCGGTAGCGCTCCGCCTCGTTGGCTGCAGTTGGCGTGATGAGGTAGTCAATCATCCGCTGGCCCTGCGCCCGGCCAAACATCCGGATGAGGTTCCGCCGCGGCGTGCGCCAGTGCATGATGGGCGCGGCGCTGATATGCACGGCGTCGTGGTCCCGCATCAGCTGCTCCACGGCGTAGTCCACGTCCGCAAACATCTCGCGTTTGCGCTCTTCCAGCAAGTCCATCGCCAGCGACTTTTCCATCTGGTAATAATCCGCCAGCTCCGCCACCGTGTTTTTGTCCACGTCTTGCCGCCGCGGGAGGTCGTCCCAGGTCAGCAGGCCGTCGGCCATACTCCGGGCCAGCTGCACCTCCGTCGGGCTGGGGCGCAGCCGCTTTTCGGCCTTGCGGACGTCGCGGGTCACGCGCCGCGCCGCGCGGTCGTTGGCAATCAGCTGGTCCACCTGGGCATAGTTGCCCACGCTGCCCGCAATCTTGACGCCCAGATTTTCCAGCGACTTGCTGCCGCGAAACGCGTCGCGGGTCAGATTGCGCAGATACTCGTTCTGGATTTGCTCCGCCATGGCATCCGATACCACCTGCTCCGCGCTCAGGTTATACCGCGGCTGCTCAAAGTCCCGCCATTCGCCTTCCGGGGTCTGGTACCAGCCCGTGCGCATCAGGATTTCCTCGCGGCTGGCCCCCGCGGCCTGCATCTTCTGTGCCTCGCCCTTCCAGCGGGTCCGGCGCTGCTCCAGCTGGGCCTGGTTCTCGTCGCCCTCGCGGTCCATCACTTCCACCCAGTCTAGGTGATATTCCTCGTCCGGGTCTCTGGGCGTGAGTCTGCCCTCCTGGCCGTATTTCGCCGCGGTCTGACGCACCTGCTGTGCCAGGTCTTCCTGCCCCATGGCGCGGCTGTCCAGCCGCACCGGTGCCGGAGCTGCCTGCACCGGCTGCTGGAATCCCTCCATGGTATCCTGCACCGGCTGCCCGTCCGCTTCCACGTCCAGCCGCCACAGGGCGTCGGCCTCCTCGGCCTCCGCGTCGCCCCACTCCGCCGGGGGCGTGAAGGTACGCGCCCGCGGGCTCAGGGCCTGCTGCATCTGCTCGACCATGTCGATAAACGACGCCTCAATCTGGCCCTTGGCCGCGCTGCCATAGAGCGCGTCCATGTCGCGCTCCTGCGGCCGCAGCTGCTCCGCCACGTCGGCCAGGCGCTGAATCTGCTCCGCCGGATGGGTGATATTCGCCGGGAACAAATCCGGGCGCTGGCCGCTCAGTTCGGCGTATGCCACGTCCACCGGCAGCCCCTCCGTCGTGATTTTCAGCCGGCCGAAATTCTGCCGCCGGAAGCCGTTCCAGTCGCCGCTGTTGACGTCCGCCCGGTATTCCGCCGCCAGCGATACGCCGGTCTGGCGCAGGTAGTCCCGGATATCCAGCGCGTCGTCCCGCGCCGTGGTGTCCACCTGCCGTCCCGCCGCCCAGATTGTCTCGAAGGCGTCGATTATCTGGCTCTGCGGCACGCTGCCCTTCTGCAGGATATCCCGGCCCAGGGCCGCCAGCTGGTTCTGCTGCACCTCCCGCGCCGAGCGGGTGTCCGCGTTGATAAGCCCGCGCAGCTCTTTCGCTGCGTTGTTCATCGTCCGATTCACCAGCCGCCGCTTCGTCTGGCTCAGGTCCAGCCCGTCCGCCGTGTCACCTGCGAGGGAATAGCGGACGTCCGGATTGTGGGAGGGATTGCGGTTGCTCGTCAGCTTGGCCTGCTGCGAGTCAAACACCACGTAGGACATCCCGCCGAACTCTGTGTCATAGAGCGCCAACCCGTCATACCCATCGCTTTGCAGCTGTTCCACATAGGCCTGCGCTGCCGCCCGTGTCGGCGCATAATCTCCCATATCAAATGCGTCCTGCACCGCCGCGTCGTCCTCCGCATAGCTGCGCAGCTCGTCGGCGAGGGCGTCGAGGGACGTCTGATACGGGTTTGTGATGTTGAGATAGTACTCGTCGCTGCGCTCGCTGAGCATCTGCCCGCTGACGTCATGGTCCGAGAACCAGTGTCCCACCAGCGACGTCGCCGCCATGCCCCAATCCGTGGCGTTGCCCAGCGTGTTGCTGCCCAGCTTGTCCCGGTCGAAGATGGTGAAGCGGTTGTCCGTCGCGTGGTACACCGGCAGGAGGTTATACTGGCGGTCCCGCACCTCCGAGTTTTCAAAGTACGTGGCCTGTCCCTGCGAGAGCTCCCGTCCCTGGCTGTCCGTCTCGCCGGAAAGTTCGGGCTTGACAGACGCGGCATTAGATGCTACACTGGCGTCAGAGATGGATGCAGTGTTTCTATCAGTTCCCGGTGACGGGTTCGTGGTTGTCACTGCATTCGTCTCTTTTTCTGTAAACGTAGTTGGCTGTAAGTTCAACACATCATACATCACCATACTGCCATTTTTACGTTTACCTACCAGCACCTCCGCTGTATAATCGTTCCCCCCCACACGCAGCAGTACTTCACCGCGCGCAAAATCCTCGATTTTATCCTTACGCGGATGATTCAGACCCTCGTTGACCCAGTCTGTCGTGGCATGCAAAATCTCATCCGCGTTGTTTGTAGCCCGCAGTTTATCTGCTCGTGTCTGCGGGTCATTATAGCGAAGCCATTTCGTATATCCGGAGGATGTCATTTCTCCCTGACTTTGTTTGTCAATCCGGATTTCGTTGTTCCACAGGGGGATGCCGTCAGGGAATTTGTCTTTCAAATTGTTTCTGACAGTAGACGCCCAATCTTTTTCTGGCACCCCGGCCAGAATATCCTGCTCAACTTCTACGAATGGCTTGTTATCCGTAGTTCTGCTGAGCGAATACCGCGGCTCGCTTTTACCCGGGTTTTTGTCGCTGGTCCGCTTGACCTGCTGCGGGTCGAAGGTCACATAGACATCGTCGTTCCCGTCGGAAATCATCAGGCCGTCATAGCCCTCGCTCTTCCGCCGGTCTACGTAGGCCGCATTGGTCTCATAGCCCTCCAGCGCGTCCTCCAGGTCGGCGCGCGTGGTGTAATACGGGTTCGTGATGTTGAGATAATATGCGTTGCTGCCGGCCTTCCCGGCGGTGAACCACTGCCCCAGCTCCGTGCGGAAGCCCTGCGTGGGATATACCGCCAAAAGGTTGAACTGCTCGTCCCGCACCTCGGAATCGCTGAAGTAGAGATCCTGCGCCTGCGTGAGCGGCTGTCCCAGGCTGTCCGTCGCGCCGCTGGCGTTGGTCCCGGGCGCAGCGGCTGCTTCCCCCGGCCCGGCGCGGGTGGGGTTGCTCCGGTCGGGCGCAGTCCCCCGGGCCGGGCTGGCGGCCTCAGTGGCCTGCTGCAGCGTTGCAGGCGTGTTGCCGCCGACGTAGCGCTCCACCACCTGCAGCAGCTGATTCACCACTGCGTCGTCCGCATACCGCCCCACGCGGTTGATACCGGCCCAGACGTCCGCCGCAATTTCCTCCAGCAGCGCGTCCTGGTCCCCGTTGTAGGCCTCGCCATAGGCCTCGGCATACCGGCTCCACATCTGTATCCCCGGCTCGCCCGCGTCCCGGAGCGTGTCCTGCAGCTCCGCCAGCATGGCCGCCCGCTGCTGCGCGTGCTGCCCGCCCCAGACATGGACGCCCTCGTGCTCGCTCAGCTGCTGCGCCGACCAGCGGATGGAGTTGGCGCGGATTGCAATCTGGTTGCCCTGCACCACGGAGTCCGCCAGCTGCTCGAAGCCGTCCCGCTGGAACTCCAGCGGCCCGATGACGAACTGCACCTGATAGCCCTGCCCGCGCCACTGCGTGGCGACGCTCTGCAGCTCCTCGTCCCACGCGTCCTCCGGGTATAGGATGACGCGCGGCTCGTTGGTGCCGTCGGCCCAGCCCAGCTCGCGGGTCGAGCCGGGCATCAGGCCGCGGTTCTGGGCCTCTCTCAGCCGGTCGTTTGCGAGTCGCGGCTGCCGCCGTTCTCCTCCTCGTCCGTCAAAGGTTCGCCCAGCGGGGGACTCCCCGCCTGCTTCCAGCGGACGAACTGCTCCGGCGTCATCCGCCGCAGATACCCGCTGCTGTCCTCGAAGGTGTAATACGTCGGGCTGCTGTTCTGCTTGTCCATTGTTTCCCATCCTTTCTGCCGGGGCCGCGGTGGTCTCCGGCTGCGTGTCGTTTTCGGCAAAAAACTCGTTGAGTGTCGCGTAGGCCGCGTCGACCATCTGCTGCTGCGCGTCGGTCAGCTCGTCCGCATCCTGCAGGTCCTGCAGGATGTTCCAGGCCTGCTGCACCGCGGGCGGATAGATGGTCAGTTCCTGCGCCGCGTTTTCCGGCGCAGAGGCCTGTTCGGGCTGCGCTGGCGCCTGGACATTGCCGTCCCTGGTTTCGCCCGCCTGCGGCTGGATTTCCGCCGCAGACGCGGTCTGCGCGCTGGCGCTGTCCACGGGTGCGGGCTCCGGCGCGGTCTGCGTGGGCTGCACCTCGTCGCCGCGCGGGAGTGCCAGCGTCGGCTGTCTCTCCGGCTGCGCCGCCGTGTCCTGCGCGACGTTCGCCGTGCCGCCCAGCGGGCCGTGCTCCTGCACGTAGCCCGAGAGCTCGCTGAAGAGCTTGCCAATCTCATAATCGCTGATTTTGCCGCCGTTGTCAAGCTTCTGCTGCAACGCAGCGGCGTTTTTGTAGACATCGCTGCCCGCGTCGGCCTCCTGGGCCTTGCGTATCAGCAGCTCCGCCGCGTTGGCGTCACGCTCGCGCAGCACCTTGCCGGACTGCCGCAGCTCCACGTCGGACAGGACGCGGCCCGCGGCCACGCGCGCCCCGGACGTAACCGAACCGGAGATCGCACCGCCCAGAAAGTCCGCACCCAGCGACATCGCCTTGTCCGCCAGAGCCAGACCAAATGCAGCACTCTCGCTATGTCCCTGCTTTTCATACGCTGCAATAGCCTGCTTAATCTCGTTTTTGTCTCCCGCAACAATCAGATCCGCCACCGTGTTGATAAGGTCACTGCCGACCTCCTCTGAGCCCTCGACCAATGCGTTGCGGGTCACATACTTGAGTGCGCCGTCGCTCCACTGCGGGTCCAGCAGTGCATCGAGGCTGTATTTTTCGGTCAGGATTTCCGCCGCGCCCGCGATGGTGCCCAGAGTAAAAGCCTCCTGGTCGTCCAGCCCGCGCTCCTTGGCCGCCGTCGTGGCGTCCGCCGCCGCCCCGGAGGACATAATCCCGAGCGCCAGTTTTTTGCCCAGCTCTGCCGTCGCGGCGTCGCCGGAGAAGCCGCCGGAGACCAACGTCGTGGTCAAAAAGTCTGCCATGCTCATGGCTGTGTTATACGTAAAACTGCCAGCCTTGCCCCACTTGTCCTCTGCCATCTGGCTGACAGCCCCGCGGATGGCTCCGCTGACGTTGGAAAAGAGATTATAACCCGCGTTGGGGTCAATCTTGTCATCCGCCAGCATCTGGACGGCCTGCCCCACGTAGCCCACGCCTTTGAGCGGCGTCAGGCCGACGGAGAAAAGGCTGGTACGGACAGGAGCCTCCTGCGCCTGCTCCTGCCAGAAGGCAGAGCGCTGCTGCGCGGCCCGCGCCGTCAACTGCGGCTTGATATCCCGGATGTAACGGTAGGCCTTGTAATGGGTGTCGTCTCCCGCTGCTGTGTCCTTGGCATAAAGATAGTTAAAAATCCCGATTTCATCGTCAGTGAGCTGCGTCAGGTAGTCCTGCGCCGCCGTTCCCAGCGCGCCGCCCGCGGCGGCACTCTGGGCCGTCGCGCGTCGCTCTGCCGCCGGGTTACGATTGATGAGGTCATAGGTGATATCCCCAAAGCCGGTGTCTCCATAGACGCCGGTCCATGCGTTAACCTTGCCTCTGCCGCGCTCCGTGGTGTGATATTGGCTCAGCGTGGCATAATCAGCCTTGTTTGGGATGCTGGCATAATCCACGCCCGGGACAACATTCAGCTGCGTCCGTGCGCGCAGCTGCTCCGCCATGGCGCGCTTGCTGTCCTCTTTTGCGAGCGCGGACTGCGCGCCTGCCGGGTTGCGCTGGTCATTGGGGACAGCGTCCGGCGAGGTACCATGCTGCCCCTCCCGCAGCCCCTCGATAGTCTGCTGCAGCTTGGCCTGTGTCCGAGGCCTCTGCTGTATCTGCTCAGTCTTCCGCCGGTCAATGGCGGCCTGCGTCGCAGCAGGGCGGGTGCGCTGCACATTTTGGAGTTCTCCCTCGTGGAGGGCGTCAATGGTCGCCTGCAATTTAGCCTGTGTACGGGGGCTCTGCTGTACTTGCGTCGCCTGCTTGCGCGCCTGGATATACTGGCGCTGCTCCTGCGTCCGCTGCCCTGCCGCGGCGTTGTGGTCAAAAATCTGCGCGTGATACCGGGCCTTGTCCCAGTCGATGGGGTCGGTGTCCGAGTTGGTCGTCCGGCTCGACGGGTGCGGCTGGCCAGTGACCCGGCGCCACGCCTCGTCCCAGTTATACTGCTCAATCGCCATAGGATTGCCCCCTTACAGACTGATGTTAAATCTCTTGCCGTACTTTTTAGCCAGTGCCCGTGCCTGCGCCAGCGAGATTTTGCCTCGCGTCTGCGCCATCTCAAGAAGGTTGAGAAAGGTCTCCGCGCTGGTCGTTGTGCTCAGCTCGTTGATAAACTGATTGTACTGGTCGTCATTAAACGCGCCCGCGTCGACGCTGACGCTGCTCCCGCCGCCGTTGGCCAGCCAGGCCTCATATTGGTCCATATACAGATTAAGCTGTGCCGCAGAGGTAATGCCCTGCCCCAGCAGGTACTCAAACGGGCTCCCGCTGTCCCGCATGGCCTGGAAGAGCGACACGGCCTGCGCATCCTCCTCCGTCCCCGTGCTGCCGGAGCCGCCGCCATACCCGCCGCTGTAGCTGGCCGCGGCCGCCTGCTGCGCGTAATAGGCCGCCAGCGTGTCGATATACTCCTGCGGATATCCGCTCGCCGCCACCAGCTCCGCCGAGGGGACACCGCCCGCCGCCAGAATCGCGTCCACGGTCTCCCGGGCCTGGCTCTGCGCCTGCGTCGTCTGCTCCTGCGCCTGACTGCGCAGGTTGGCGTCGTAGTTAATCTGATCCAGCGCCCGGTTGTAGAGCGTGTCCTCCCGCCCCTGCATGGCGTTGAGGCTGTTGAGCCGCATGTTGTACAGGTCCTGCCACTCATTATAAGCCAAAGCCCTGTCTGTGTTGTACTGGTTAAGCTCGTTAAGATACTTGTTGTAGTCGTTTTGCTCCGCCGCCGTGACCGCGCTCAGCGCCTGCTGCTTTTGCGCGTAGTCCTGCAGGTAGCGGTTGTACGCCTGCTCATAAAGGCTCGGTAGCGCGTCGCTCAGCTGGCTGGCGTAGTAGTCTCCGGCCTGCTGGCCCGCCGTCACAGCGTAGCTGCTGGGCACGCCGCCGGTGGCGGCCGCCGCCTGCGCCATGGCGTTGGCCGAGGCCCGCTGGCCCTCCCGGCGGTACTGCTTTTTATAGGCGCTCCAGACCGGGTCCGTCGCCTGGTCATAGTCAAAGGGCTGCGGGTTGGTCACCTCGCCCAGCAGGCTGTCCATCTGCTCCTGATACCGGTTTTGATACGACGGCGCGGTCCCGGTAAAGTCAAAACCGCCGTAGCCGCTCAGCCCGCGCACGGCCTCGTCCAGCGCGTCCTCGTAGCCGCTGCGGAAGCTGGACGGCGACAGCCCGTTGGAGATATACTGGCTGCCATCCCGGCCGCCGGTGTAGTTGCCGTAGCTGCTGCGCAGCCGGTTGGCCTCCTCGTTGGCCAGAAGCCGGGCCTGCTCCGTGTTGGCCCCGGCGTAGTTTTGTTTGAGGCTCAGCATGCTCAGCCCAAACTCCGGATACTGCCGTGCCAGGTCGAGGTCATAGCTACTAAACTGGTCAATCATGCCCGCCTGCTGGGCGCGTTTTACAAAGTCGTCATAGGTGTAATTTGCCATGCCGCCCCTCCTATTATCTCAGGTCGCTGCCCACGTAATACTCCCGGGCAATGCTGTATACCGTGGCTGTCCCCGTGCCCCGCAGCCGCAGCCGCCAGTGGTCTGTCCGCCGGGGAATCACCGGGATGGTGTAGCTGCGCTTGCTGCGCAGCCCCTTAATCTCCATCATCTTTTGCCATGCCGGGCTCTCCGCGTAGCCGATATCCACGGCAAAGCTCGCCCCGGCCTCCAGTTCCACGCGGATTTGCATCCGAGAAACGGCCTTGCGGTTGGGGTCGTCCTCGACAAAATCGCCAAACTCCGCCGCCCATGCGACGGTCTCCTCCGGCGTCCATGCGCTCGTGTCGCTCTCCAGCGTCCTGCCCTCGGCCATCCAGAGCGCGCCGTCGCTGTCCAGGCAGTGCAGCCCCTCGGCGGCCCGCGCCCAGCCGACAGCCTGCACGTTGTCCTCCCGGTGCCACATGCCCCGCTGGGTGTCGTAGACCCAGACGCTCCATGTCCCGTCCGCCCGCTGGGCACTCATATAATATTTGAGCCCATCCGACCCGGCCTCCGCCCGCCGGAGCCGCTCCCCGCCAAAGGGCTCTGCCAGCGATGCTGGCATTGCGCCTGTGTAGGCCACGGGTCCCGCCGGGGACAGATACAGCAGCGTCTCCCCGGCCACGGCCAGGCTCCCGCCCGCGTCCCGGGCAACGCCCATCGTCGCCGCGCCCATCAGCTCAAAGTTGGAGGGCAAGGAGCCGTATACCTTGTAAATATTGCGCTCCTTAAAAAAACAGGGGTATCCCAGATACGACGCCGCCCCGGTAAAGTCTCCCGGGCTCCCGGCGTCCACTGCGTAGCTGTCCGAGGCCAACCCGTCATAGACGTACCAATTCCACGGGTCGCCGGGCTTGCAGGCGTAAATATGGTCGCCCTTGCAGCCCCAGAGGCGGTTCTCATTGGCGCAGAGCCAATCCATGTCCGGGACGCGCCGCCGGATGCTGACGGTCCCGCTTTGCGGCTGCGTCCGCAGCAGGCAGGTCTGTTGCAGCGTCAGGCTGATCTGCTCGCCCTCATAGACTGCCTTGGTAATCTTGTAAACGGCCTTGCCTTGCACCTTCTCGGCGCGCTCTTTTGTGAGCTTGATATAGTATTTTCCCACAGCCGCGGCCGCGCCGTCGGCGTCGCAGGTAATCTCCGTGGTCTGGTCGCATTGCAGCTGCGCCTCTACCTGGGAGTACGACGTCCCGACGTATCGCGTCCCGGTCATCTGCGCGGTCTGCTCCTCCGGGTTGACCCCCGTGGTCAACCCCACCGGCTCCATGGTAAAAGCGTACTCGCTGAAATACAGCGCGTGCCCGTCCTTGGATATCTCCCGGATAATGCTGCTCTTGCGGTTGCCGTCCCCGCTCAGCCCGGAGATATCCACGGCGTCCCCCGCCCGGAAAAGCGCCCGGAAGTCAAAATTGCTGTGGTACAGCGTGTTTTCCTCGGCGGGCTCGCCCTGCCAGAATCCGTCCTGCAGCCGCAGGTTTTGCAGCGCCGTCCCGGTCTCCAGCGCGCCGAAGCTCTTGTGCCCCACCTCGCGCCAGGCCGCCCCGTCATAATAATAGAGGTCGTAAGG
>ERZ1034855.466-NODE-466-length-15852-cov-6.769260_pt1 | contig 15852 bp, 4 predicted proteins | sample MGYA00520699_ERZ1034855 | MGnify/ENA primary metagenome ERZ1034855 (study PRJEB33766, sample SAMN09781730) | gut metagenome | biome: gut microbiome | host: Homo sapiens | place: Madagascar | study: EMG produced TPA metagenomics assembly of the PRJNA485056 data set...
CCTGCGATTACGTGGTGATGGCCGTGGGCTCCAAGGCCAATGCGTTTGACCTGGACGGCGTGACGGTGCCCGTGACCTACGTGGGCGACTGCTCGGGCGAGCGCACCGCCGACATTGCGAGCGCCATTCGCACGGCGTATCACGCGGCCAACGAGCTGTAGCCGAGAAAGCCATCGCGTATTGAGTGGGCGGGGAGTGCCGTATCGGTGCTCCCCGCCTTTTTGCCAATAAGAGCGCCCGCTGACCAGCGGGTTCAGAAAATCCGAATCATTAGAACATGAAATTCCGAATTGTATGAACACGAAAATCCGAATCGCAACCACCCGAAAATCCGAATGTGCTACAGTGGAATAGAAGAATCAAAAAGCAGGACCTGGAAATCTGCGGGGGTGGCTCATGGCGGGCGAGAGGCTACATCGGGACGGATACATCCCACGTATCGTGGATGCGCAAATCGAGCGCTACCTTCGTGTCTTTGGCGCGGTCGAGATTGCGGGCACCAAGTGGTGCGGTAAGACGTGGGCCGCGCTTGAGCACGGGGCGTCCGTCTCGTATGTCGACGAGAATCTCGATCTCGCGCGTGCCGACCCGGCGATGATGTTGCTGGGAGACCGTCCGCATATTATCGATGAGTGGCAGCGCGTTCCCCAAATTTGGGACTACGTTAGACACGAGGTTGACCGCACCCGGGGCACGCGCGGTGCCTATATCCTCACGGGTTCCGCCACGCCTGCGTTTGGCTCAAAGGCGGAGGCGCCCGCGCATGGTGGAGCCGGCCGCATCGGCCGCGTCCGCATGCACCCCATGACGCTTGCCGAGACAGGTGAGTCCAACGGCAAGGTGAGCCTGGCGGGCTTGTTTGAGCATCGTTTTGAGCCCTGCCGGTGCAATGGCGATACGCCGGGGCTTGTCGAAGCCGCTTGCCGCGGCGGCTGGCCCGAGGCGATCGATATGGTTTCGGCTGACGCCCAGCTCATCGCCCGCGAATATCTCAACACCACATTTTCGAGCAGCTTCCCGGCGGTCGGTCTCGACCCCGATATTGCTCGTCGAGTCTCCGCATCGATCGCGCGCAATCTGGGACGGGCAACCACGTATAAAACGATTCTTATGGATATGTTCGGTGCCGAGGAGAAACCCGCAGCGTTCGCCGATGAGAGCAAGGTGCGCAGGTACCTGGATGCCCTCAAAGGCATGTTCATTCTCGAGGAGGTCCCCGGTTGGGTTCCCGCCGCGCGCGACAAACGGCGCTTTACCGTCAAGCCCAAGCGCTATCTGGCAGATCCGAGCCTTGCTTGCGCCTTGCTAGGTATGTCCTTGCAGGCGCTGCTTGCCGACTGGCAGACATTTGGTCTGGTGTTTGAGAATTTGGTCATACGCGACCTTTCGGTCTACGCACGTTCGCTCGGCCTGCTGGATAGCACGCCTGTGCGCTATTATCGCGACGATTCGGGCCTTGAGTGCGATGCTATCGTGCAGCTAGTCGACGGACGGTGGGCCGCCTTTGAGATTAAGGTGAGTGAAGATAAGGCGAGCGCTGGCGTCGAGAGCCTCAAGCGCGTTCGCAAGAAGGTCTGTGGAAATCCTCGTTCACGCACACGCGAACCGGAGTTTATGGCCGTGATTGTGGGGGTGGGTGAGTACGCTCGCGAGGTCGAGGACGGTGTCTACGTGATACCCGTGCGCGCGTTGGGGTGTTAAGGGTGTTCGACTGGCTTAAACGCACCCTTAACCTCATCTTCACCTCAAATGAGGCTAAGATGAGGCTAAGATGAAGCAAGCAAACAACTGGGCAAATGCTGAAAATAGAGTGCTCTTAACCTCAAAATGAGGTTAAGATGAGGCAAAGCTAGAAGAGACGTGTGAACCGTTGCGCGCACCGTTGTGCGAATGGGCGGGTCGATTTCGATCTCAACGCAATGCCTGAGCCTTTCCCCTGCACCATGTTGGTGCAAACTAACCTGTCCCCCTTGCACCAAATCAACCGCGTGCTGGCGTTTTTTGCGGAGCATCCCGAGGCAACGCTGCTCGAGCTTTGTAACGCGATTGGCATTACAAAGAGTATGGCCGACAGGGACGTTAGGGCTCTTAAGCAGGATGGCCGTTTAAAGCGAGAAGGCTCAAGCTTTGCGGGGCATTGGAGAGTTCTCGACTAGCTTGAGCGCACCCTTAACCTCATCTTCACCTCAAATGAGGCTAAGATGAGGTTAAGATGAGGCAAGCAAACAACTGGGGAAATGCTGATAATAGGGCGCTGTTAGCCTCAAAATGAGGTTAAGATGAGGCAAAGCTTGAACGGGCGTGCGAACCGATGCGCGAACAGTGCGCGATGGACGGGTTGCTATTCGCAATCTTTAAGACATCATTAAGGCTTGCGTTGTGGAGCAAACCGCAGGTCAATGCTATTCTTTTACCTTATCGTACGGTGTTGTATTCTGCCTGAATTCTCTACCTGCGAGTAACGGATTGAGCGCAACCGAGCGGAAAGGATGGCACGCCCGCAAGCAGGGCAAACGCAAGCGATGAGTGGCATGGACCGACATAGCGAGCTCCAGCAGCACAAGACGGCGGCCGAGTACCGTCAAGCTGCCGACGAGCACGTGCGGACCCTCAAGGATTTCTGGAAGGATTTCCTGGTGAGCGGTCTGTTTGTGCTGGCCGCCATCGTTGCCATCTTTGCATGCCTGGCCTGGTTTGCCGCGAACAACCGAGTGAGCGCCACGGGGAGTACGATCGGGGCGAAGGCGGATCGGTATACGCTGACCGCCGAGGGCGAGGGTGAGTCCGACGCGCACGTGGGCTATTACGAGCGCTCCGAGCGCACGGACACCGAGAAGCAAACTATCGCCGGCCTAGATACGGCCGACGCCATGACGGTGACGCTTGAGTCGAACCTCAACAACGAGACCGCTGGCTCTCTGTACCCGGGTGCTCGTGGCATGATTACGTTTACAGTGACGCCGCGCACGGATAACCTCGGTGATATCACGATCAACCTATCCCGCGTGCTTAGGGTTAAGGCCAAGGAAAATATCTATAAGGAAGCCGATGGCAATCTGTCGAATAATGCGAGCACGCTGCTCAGCCTGGTAAAAGGCCACTTGCTGTTCTTTACGAGTTGCAAGAACGGCTATTACTCGGGTCGCGTGGAGAACGGCAAAATCACGATTCCAAAGAGTAAATTTTGTATGGACGAGAAAACGACCAATCCAACGAACCAGCCCGTCCCCGTCACCCTGTACTGGGTGTGGCCGGAGTACTTCCAGAACTTCGTCCTTACGGGCAACACGAATTACTATAAGAATCTGTTTGCCTCGGCGAAGGACGCAGGCTACGCTGAGCTGAAAGCAGATGTGAACGAAAAAAAAGCAACCTACTTCTACGGTTTGTCGAGCGCCGTCGCCGACACAGATCCCTATACCGACATGGACGCCTACTCTGCGCTCTACAACAACGCGGACGAGAAGATTGGCAACGAGGTCATTTCCATCCAACTCAGAATAACCGCGCAGGAGGGTACCACCAATGGATAGCATCCGCGCACATATGACTGCTGCCCACGATTGGGTCGAGAACCACCGTGCACAGACCCTTGCGGTTTTGGTGCTGCTCGCGGCCATCATTTTTATCATCGGCCTTACCATGACATGGTTCGTAAGCAGCAAAAGTCTGTCTACGGTGGGCAAGATTCAAACGCCCGCGCGGCTCAAGATCATGGGCCCCAACCAGACGAGCATCGAGCCTATCGAAATATCGTATGACGAGTCACGGGGCGATGTTAAAAACACAGATGGCACTGTGTCTGTTCGTCGCGCGTTTTGCGTAAAGAGCAACAGCGACGAGAACAATGACGGTGGCCAGGCATTTGAGCTGCAGATGGCAAATACCACCAATATCAAGGGTCTCGATATTAAGGTGTACAAGGTTGAAGATACGACGACGTCGGGCAAGGGCGATGTGGCCGGTTTGGATAGCGCTGGTAAAAAGTATGCGTGGACCAGGGCTGTGGAGGTGACGCCTTTTTACCCGATCAACGCGGATCAGAAAGATAAATCGCTAGCCAAAGATCTTGAAGAAAACGACCCCACGTATCAGAAGTACAAGAACGTTCAGAAAAACGCTCGTCCGCTGTATCGGTACCACAAGTTCGATAAGAGCGAACTCGACGGTTACAACAAAGCGACCGATACGGCCAACGACGCCACGAACTTCATTATCGAATGCACGTGGAACCCGGGCGTTGTGACCGAAGGCAACACCAAGGTCTCAAACATTAAAGAGACCGACATGGTTTACCTAATCGCTCGCGGCACAAGCGGCAATTAACGCAGGAAGGGAGGGCGTCACATGACAGAGGACAAGAACAAACAGCTCGACAATGCCGAGGACTTGGTTTGCGACCAGTCGGATCGGACGACCGCGCCTGATCAGACGCCCTCCTCCGGGCCCTCCCGTCGCAAGCACTCGTTTTGCCTGGGCCCCAAAGCGCGCAAGCGCCTGTGGGCGGTTGCGGTTCTGCTGTGCATCGTTGCGATGGCGACGGGCACCTACCTTACCTACACGGCGTTTTTGGGCGGCGACTTCCTTAAGTCGGTCGTTGTTTCGGGCACGTCGCAGGCGCTGTTTGCCTCGGACATGCTTACGGGCTACACGAATGAGACGCTGAACGACGGGGACATTGCAGTCCGAAGCGTCATCGCCGACGCGAGTGGGGAAAAATGCTCCTTTACCTTCCGCATTTACAACCATCTGCTGGGCGACAAGAACAAGGTCAACGACAAGGACGTTAACGCGACGCTGAGCGTGAAGGCGACGGGAACGACGAAAGCTTGGAGCATCAGCGGTGAGCCTGCGCTGACGGCGGACGGCACGGTTGACCTTTCCTTCCCCGCCAACAAAGCGACGATGTATACCTACACGGTCACGTTTGCCAAGACGGACCTCAACAAGGCGTCCTTCACCGTCAAGGCCAAGGTCGGATCCAACAGCCCCGGAACCAACCTTAAATGGCTTGCGGCCAAGATTGCGCCCGCCGAGCGCGCGGAGGTAACGGCCTCGGGCGTTTCGGGCGAGTGGGTCAACAAGAGCGATAGCATTGGTAGCTTTGACGCTTATAGCTACCGCGTGACGGTTACGGGTGCCCCAACAAAAGTCAAGCTTACATGGGGCGACAAGGTTGAGCTTGACCCGTTTTTTAAGAAGAACCATTCCGATGTGAGCGTTGATGGAAAGTCTGTCACGTTCACCATGGATCCCGGGTCGGAAGTCATCACCTTTTACCGAGCGACGGATACCGCACCCGACAGCTGGGATGACATCGGTGTTACATGCGGGGCCGCGTAGGCCAACCGTGGACGGTGATTTTGAGACCCCGTACGGGGCAAGAGATAGGACGAGGTAGGACCAGATGAGAACGGCAAAGCGCATAACAACCGCATGCCTGACTGCGATCATGATTTTCCAGGCGCTCGCGCCCTCCACAGAGGTGTTCGCGCAAGAGCTCGACGCCGTTATGGAGGCGTCCGTCTCCGCCGCGCGCGCCGCGGGCAGCACCGCGCGCTCCATACAGGATGCCGTGGCCACTGCCTTGGAAGATGCTGACCAGGCTACATCTGATGACACCGCAACGACTCCGGGCGCCGATGCGGGCACTACCGAGGACGGCAGCGGTTCAACCAACGCTGGCGGGTCGCAGGACTCCACGACCGATGGAGCCGGCGGCGATGCCCCAACAGAGGGCGATGCATCCCAGGGCGATGCAACTGCCGATGACGACGCCACCGACGAAGAGCAGGCAAATGACGCGGACGCAGATGCGGCTGCGCAGGCAAACACCAGGTATGAGTACGACACGGTTGGTAAGCTGAAAGACGCTATCGGCGAGTCCAATGTTACTGTCGAAGGCGATAAGGTAACTGGGGTCAAAATTGGAACCAGTGAGGACCTGATTAAGCTCTCTAACACTGATCCCGCCATTTACCAGGATGCCGCCATTACGAAGGGTGGTGCAACGGGATCGGGCATCAATCTATGCAACACGGTGAAGGCCGCGGACGGTAAGGCCCTGTCCTTCTTGGGCCTTGGTGCCCCGAACACGCCTTTTAAGGGGAGCTTCGACTCGGAGATTTCTCCCATCGTTTTAAATAGGCCCCTGTTTAATAATGTCGAGCTGTCCGCGGATATGACGCTTACGCTCACTTGGAAGGGCACGACCAGCAATCCCATTGTTGCGACGACGATTGTCGGCGGGGATCATAAGCTGACTGTTGATCTTACGATTGCTCCCCCCGATGATAAGACGACTACGGTCACCTTGAAATCACCGCTCCTGGGCGAAGTCGCGGGCAAGCTCGCGCTCGACGCCACGTATTCGGCAAGCGCGAATAGTCCCCTGGCGATTGACGTGCAATCGTCCACGGGCAACCTGGGCTTGCTCGTGAACACCCTTGCGGCACATGCGTCGCTTACGCTCTCGGGACTGAACGGCCTGCCGGAGAGCTTCAACGGCACACCTACCATCAGCGCCACGGCCGACGGCGCCAATGCTGGCGGCCTTATCGGCGAGGCGGGCGATGGCGCGACAGTCACCCTTGCTGCAGATATTGATGTCTCGGCGCTGGGTGTCGCAGCTAAAAACGCGGCGGGCGGACTCATTGGCAAGGCGACCAGGATTACGCTTACCGTGGGCACGGGTAACGACGGAGAAGACGCTTCGACTGGGAAGTTCGTTGTTAAGCCTGCGCGTTCGGTTGGGTCGTCATCGGCCGGTACGTATGCGGGCGGTCTTATCGGCGATGCCTCGTTTGCTGGGGACTTCACCATCAAGGCCGATACCTTCGATTTTGGTGGTGGCGTAGCGCTTAGCGTGTCCAACACGACCAATGCCCCCGCCGCCGGCGGACTGTTCGGCATGCTCGATATCTCGAACGGCGACGTGATCGTCGACGGCGGCTCGTATACAAGCACGCTGCAAAACGGCAAGGACGACAATAGCAACGTCAATGCGCGCGGCAATTACGGCGGCTTGGTGGGCAAGCTGTGGGGTAGTAAGAACGGTACCGCCCTGCATGCGTTCACGGTACAAGATGACGCTAAGGTGTCGTTCTGCATGGGGCCCAACGGCCAACTCACCTATGCGGGTGGTCTGGTTGGCTACCTTGGCGAAGGTGGCGGGAGCGAAAATGTGTCCGCTCTGGTTATCAGCGGTGCGACGGTGACGTGCGCAACGTCGGGCTACAATAGCAACAACGGCAAGTACGGTGGCGCCGTGGGCGTCGTGGACACCAACAACGTGCTGGAAGTGCGTGGCATAACAGTCAAAACCTCCAGCAAAGCTACCGTCGATGGCACGAGCAGCGGCTTTGCCGGTGTCGTCGGGTCATCGTGGCGCGGCATTATCAAGTTCAGCGGCATCACCGACTTAACGGGTGCCGCCTTCGCGGAAAACGACCACACCGCACAGCTGGTCTACGAGAATTTCAACTCGCTGATTTTTGCCTCCGGCAGTGGAAGCGACATGGACGCCCAAAAGGGCGGCAAGACGAAATGGCAGTATAAGCGTCCCACCACGCCGGTCAAGATCGATGACGTGTACAGCTACGGTCAGGTCATTCGCCTGGGAGACAAGCTGGACGAAAACCTCATCACCATCGACGAGTCGCACCAGCGGCACTTTGCCTCGAACCTCACAAAAACCGACGGTGGATTTACGCTGGGAAGTGCCGACGATTTTGCGAAGCTGGCAATCACCTGGCAAACGAGCGGATACTTCTCTGCCGTGAACGATGTCACAAACAGCAACTTTACCAGTCAGATTCCTTCGGCAAAGATCAATCTTTCCGACAACATTGACCTTTCGGGAACGGGCCTCACCGGCCTTACCAAAGACCGGGTTCCCAATAACATCGCAAACGTTGATGAGAACGGGCACGGCTTTACCGGCTCGCTTGATGGAGGTGGCCACATCATAAGCTTGGCCGTGGGCGAGCCCTACGGCATGCGCGGCGATAACAAGGTCGGTGCCACCAGTGACGGCAACGGTAAAATCTACCGTCACGGCCGCCAGGGCCTGTTCGCTACGCTAGGTGCTAACGCCAGCATCGCCAACGTAACCGTGGGCGGAAGTCTGCGCTTTGATAACGGCGTCGAGGTTCACGCAGGCTCGTTCGCTGCAACCATAACGGGCAACGCGACGTTTACGGGCGCTGTCGCCAAGGCCGCGATCGCCTGTGACCAGACGTTTACCAACGCTGCGAATGTGGGTGGCATCGCCGGCTCCGTGACGGGCGCCGCAACGGTGACGTTCGAGGCCAACGGCAACAACGCCTCCGCTGCCCAGGCGACCATCGCGTTCCCGAACGAGCTCATGGGCGGCGCAACCATCGGCGGCGCGATCGGCTGGGTCAACGACAACACTCCCAACGTTAACGTCACCAAGCTCACCGTCGGCGGTGCGCTCAACGTCGCCAATGCGGCGCGTGGCAAGATCGTGCAGGCCGGCGGCCTTATCGGCTCCATTGCGCAGGGGTCGAACAAGAAGTACGTTACCATTACCGGTCTTAGCTTCGATGAATTCAAGATGACCGTGGGCAAGAATGGCGACAAGTTGAATGGCGCTGGTGGCCTTTTGGGCTACAGCTGGGGCAACACTATCGTTACCATTGGCAAAGATGGAGTAAACACCGGCGTCGACACCTATGCTCTCAAAACTTCCGACAACACGACCGTGACTGCAAATAACTCTACTGAGGTTGGCGGTCTTGTGTATGCCGCTAGCGGCCACTGGATCATCAACGACTACGCCATCGACCTTTCGAAGGCGATCATTAACGCCGATAAGGCAACGGTGCTCGGCTTGCTCATCGGGCGAGGCGGCAGGACGGAGAATTCCGCTACTTATGGAGTAGAAACCTATAGAGGCTTGTATCTGGAGAACAGGGCAAGTTGGGATACTGCATACAAGGTCAATGACGTTGCCGCGGACAATAGCTTGATAGTCAATAACACCGCGATAAATAGCGACAACAGCGCAACTTCATTTGATGAGTGGGTCGGTAATAGCACGAGACCGTCCTATGACAAGAAAGCCAATAGCAAGCTAATCGATGGCGAATGGAATACGGTCGTTTCACTTCATACCCAAGATGGCGTTAATGATGACAAGCTTGACATGAGTGGAGATCCGAAAAAAGACAACAGCTATCACAATCGATCTGATTTCGGCAAGAACCACAACACGAATGCTTGGACGAGGTATTACTACAATCTTGACAAGGCATATGCGGTAGTAGGCAGCAACTCAAAAAATAGTAGTACGAACAGTTGGATGGATTCCCCGGAGTACTTGTTGCTTTGGTGTGCGTACCTATATGCCCCGCCTGCAATTCAGGGCTATATCATTCGAGGAAATAGCGGGATTTTCAAAGGAAACAATATTGGTACGGACGATTCCAGGGGCGTGATTATTAACCTGGAGGGATACAGCTTCTATCCCACCAATCCCACTAGTAATTCCACGGTAACGGTAAAAAACGCAACGATTTCGTTCCATTATTCCGATATTAAAGCTGAGCAAGAAGGCAACAAAAAGAATAACGAAGCTACGCAGCACGAGAATATGCACTGCGCTCTCATCCGAACTCATGCGGGCGATCTTGACGTTGAGAATGTCACGCTAACTGGTACTGTTGGACCTGTTGTAAACGATGCGGGAAGCTCGTCTGGCGCGCTTGTGTGTCGCTATATCTATGGGCCTGTCAAAAAAAACAATGTGACCAATGTGGCACAAATCACGATAAACGGTCTGGTGCTCGATGGTCTTACGGTTGATGGTGTGACGAACACCACCCAATACGCTCCGTTGCTAATTAACCAGATACAGACGCTTGTTAACTTTGATGCAAAGAATATCTCGGTAACCGATTCATACAATAACGGAGCGAGCAAAAAGATTGCGGCTACAAGCTTGTTTGGTAAGCTCGGCGTGGGAGATAAGGCCAATCAAGTCACAGCAAAGTTCGAAAAAATAAGCTTACCCAGCAAAAAGGGTGCCACCATTTTTACCCATTCAAGCCTGCTGGAGAGTTTTGGCTACGCGACTACGGGTACGGGCTCTGCGGACTATACCTTTAAAAAGGCGGATGCCGATGGCGGCAAGGTGACCTATGGGTCCGAGATTGATAGGAAGGGTACGGAGTACTCCGGCAAGCAGCTTTGGTATTACGACGAGGCCACCTATGGCAACGTTGATGGTTTGGTGAAGGTTGGGAATAAGACAGCGAATGTTGAGAATCCCGTTTTTGGCGACTATCTTCCTTATGTTTACAAGGGAAAAGCCGACGAGCCTGGCGTTCAGTACCACGAAATTAGGGTCAACCAGCGCATTCCAAAGCTGGTAACGGGATGTGGTACCTACGGCGATCCTTATTCCGTCACAAACGCGGCGGAGATGAATGCCATTGCCAACTACATTAATAACATGACGGCGCTTGATGGCTGGGAGGTCACCATTGTCGCCGACCAGGGTAGACTCTGCACTCGCCGCAGCAGCGATCACTCGACCAACAATGAGGTTACGTACGTCTACAAGCAGGCGAACGGTACCAATAATAAATGGGAGAAGAAGACCGGGGACGCGTCGACCGATTCCCCGCAGACGCTGAGCGACGAAACCATGCATCGCTATATGCAGAGCGCGTATTACAGCATCGAGCCTGCTGAGGGCAATACGATTACTCTCGACGGCGCAGCGTTTGGCGGTTTTGGAAATAGGGCCAACCCGTTTAGGGGCGTCATCGTTGGCAACCTTGGCAGTGATCATAAAAACGCAACCATCAAAATAGAGAATAACAAGGGTTCGCTTCGCGGCCTTATTCCCTATAGCTACGGCAGCGTTGTGCGCAGCCTCAACATCAACTATGTGAACGCGCAGGCGACTATTACGTATTCTGCCAAGGATTCCGACGGCGTTCCGACGGCTTTTTTTGGTGGCGTTATCGGCTGCATCCTTGGCGGCGACAACATTATCGATGGTGCGGTCGTGAATGGGACAACGGCCGATAACCCCACAACCGGCTTTACGGTTGCCGGTGGCGGAACTAAGCCGCATCTTGTTCCCATCGGCGGGTACGTTGGTGCCATTGCGGGCGGCGGCGTGATCTTCCGCAATATGCCAAGGGCATCCTGGCGCGCTGGAACTAGCGTCAAGTTCCAGGGTCTTGGAGCGGGCAACTTCCAACTGTACGACAACCCTTACGTTGGTCGCGTGATTGATGGCTATGCCTTTAGCGAGGGCTGTAAGGTTGAAAACGGTGACGCAAACTACAAGATCAACGAGCTCAACGTGAACGACACCGGCTGCGTAACCACAGTCGATACGTATAAGAAATACAGCTGGAATGTCAGTCGGCAAAACAACAATGCTCCGCAAACCACAGTCAAAGATTCACAGGGCCTGCTCGTGCTGTCTGCCATCATCAATAGCGGTGCGGGCGCTGGTGCCGCTCACACCGATGCGACGGAAGGCGGCAAAGGCACGTATCGCGGGTCGCATGCATATGAGGGCAGTAGCGTCCATGGTGATATTCCCTCAACGGGATACAAGTTCGGAAATGAGCGGTATGGCAAGGTTCGCAACGCGAGCTACACTGCGGTTGGAAAGCCTGCCGATGTCGCGGAGGGCGATTTCGAGATCTCGATCAATGACGACCTTAAGGCGCCGGGCAACCAGGCATACCAAGACGCATTAGACGGCCGAGACGGAGAAGATATTAATTCGCCCTATTTGGTGAAGAAATATGCAACCGATTGGCGCACGGGCTATGTGTGCGCGATGGGCGTTTGCGGCATGGATCTGAAGTTTGAGCAGGGCGTGCTGCCCTATGACATGAGGGATTATGGCTCGGGTTTCTTGGGCCTTTCGGGCCGCTATTACTCAAATGCATGTGCGACCGACAAAAAGGTCAATGATAAAGATTTCATTACTCCTGGTATCGCCACTGTCAACGGTAACGGCGCAACAATCAAAGTGTCGAACAACACGCGCGAATACGTGGATGACGACTACTGTGTGGCGGGCGTAGGCGGCCTGTTCAGCACTATCAAGTTCTACTCGAGTGCATTCAATAAGGGAAGCATCGAAGCAAATGGCAACGCAAACGTAAGCAATCTCAACTTCAACGACTGCAATATTTCGCTTGCCTATGTATCTTTGAGTGGGAAAGAGCAATCCAAGTCGACGAGCAATACAAAAAGCGGTTGGGTGGGGGCTGGCTGCCTTGCGGGCTCAACTGCAAACCAGGGAGGTTCTGGCGGGGTCACCTATGGCGTGTTCAAAAAAGTGGTCATTTCTAGCAGTACCGTAGCCGGAGGTTGCATGGCCGGTGGCCTCATCGGAAGTGCCGGCCTTATGGCGCGCAGTACCGATGGCGCCAACGGTTCGATTGTGAATTACGGAGGAACATCCTCTCCGGTGCAGCTTTATGACTGCTCATACAGTGGAATCGCCGTTAGCGCACGTTCAAATGCTGGCGGATTTGTAGGATATATCAATTCGGGCACCTGCGGCATGTGGGTGTCGAAAGACAAAACCGTTGCCGATAGTTCGACTATTTACGTTGTTGAGAAGGCAGGCGATTCGCAGGATACGGGCAGCACTGCTGGAGGCATCTTCGGCCTTACGGGAGGTGCTCTAGTTGTGAATACCGGGCAGGGCGAAAATGCGAGCCAGGTGGCAACGATCAAAGATGTGTCCCTTGTTGTTAACCACAAGGCGCTTGGCGTGGGCGGAATTGCGGGACGCACGGTAACCTATGCTTCTAATATTAATCGCGTTAAGGTGACATCAACCAATCAGGCCTCGGAAGAAGCGCCCACTTACTTTGGCTCGTTGCAAGCGGTGGCAAATACTGCCAATGCTTATGCCATAAGCACGGGAGGCATTATTGGATCGACGAGTAATAACGTGACACTTAATTCCTGTACGGTCGAAAAGCTCCGCATGGGCGTAACCGAGCATGCTGGTGGCCTTGTGGGGGCAACATCAAATGGAAACACGCTGAGTGTCAACAATATCACTGTCGATGGCGTGCAATTTGATGGCGCTCGTTGTGGCGGCATCCTTGGAAACTGCCAAGGCCAGGGTGCAACCAATGTTATCGTTACGAATACGACCGTGCGGAACTGCTCGTTCGGAACGCTTAATTCAACGTGGAACCATAGTGATGGAAACCTGAGAAACCATTCCGGTGGCATTGTCGGTGCCGCTTCCGGCACAATTAAGATTGCTAACGTTCTAATTCGCGAAAACGATTTTAAGCAGCCGGGCGGTCAGGGCTTCTTGTTGGGCGATACCGCGCAGTATGCGGCTGACTTCAAAGGCCTCTACGCCGCGGGCGTCGATATCATACTTAAGGATCGGTCTGACAATTCTGCGGCTCAAAAACCGATTAAGTATTTCAATGACAGCGCCGTCGCCGACGTAAACAAGAAGTCGTATATCGCGTTTGGTGACTATAGTGACACGCTTACTAATGACACGCATACTGAGTCGGAAACGAGCAAAACGCTGTACGGCGCTGATGCGGCCGACAGCACGACTGCAGCTGTTTCGCCCTACGTGACTACGAGTCCGGTGAGCACGCTGGCGGTGCGTGCCTCCGACAACGACGCAACCGATCGTTATCTGTTCGGTGACGGTGTGAACGTTTCTGGTGCATCGACTATCCAGGACGAAGCGGTGAAGAATGTCACCGGCCGCTACACCTACAACAATATCGGTGGCATCGACAAAGACGGCGCCTATCAAAACACCTCGAGCTACTTGGCCTCAAGTGCCGGTAAGTTCAATGCAAACAATGACACGGATGCTACAAAGTCGAATGCCAACCCCGATGTCCTCGTCCTTTCGGGCAACGACTCGGATACCGTTAAGGACTATCTCAACATTGTTACCAACGGCGGCTATTCGGACGCGCTGCGCCTGAACGCAGATGGATCGCACATTTCGGCAACGGTCGACGTGTTCCAGCTCAAGAACGGTGTCTTTGTAAAGCAAACCAATGTTACCGACCGGGCGCTCGACGTTAAGGGCAGCGGCTCTTCTTTGTCGATCAGTGCTAACTCCAACTGGGATAACGGCAAGGGCCGCTTCAACCTGCTCACCGTCACCTTTACCGAGGCCGGCCAGAGCTATAAGGTTATGGTGCCCATCATCGTCAAGCGCGTGCTCGAGATCAACTTTACGGCAACGTATTCCGAGGGCTCGAACTTCAACAGCGCCGACTACAGCACCAAGTACGACAAGCACGTGCTCATTAGCAGCGGCGAGACTATGACGGGCTATCTTACCTGGACATACAACAAGGCGTATGCCCAGGAGACGGAGTATGGCTGGAATACGCACCTGGCAAGCGGCGGCGACATGAGGCCGCTTAACAAGCGCATTGAGTTCAGCGGAAAAAAGGGGGCGCTGCCTGTGGGCGCGCAGCTGACGCTCGTGGATACGGCGCACAATAACAAGGAATATCACTACACGGTGCCCGAGGGAGGATTCTGCGCATCGGTTGCGCTGACGGACTTTGAGGACTCCAGCGGAAATCACTATACGGAGCAGTGGCTCAGCGAGACCATGGGCGCGACGGCAACAGAAGCGGACGACGGCACGTGGGTTAAGCTGACTAATAAGGAGAAGGGCGAGAAGACCGAAGCCGAACTAGCCGGTATTGCTGGCGCGAAGATCGGCAACGACTATTACCGCGTAAAGACCGATACGGATAAGAAACCGTTCTACAGCTTGACGGTTCCCAAGAAGAAGGCCGGCGAGCAGCCCAAGAGTGAGAGTTTCTATCTTGTTGTTCGCACGCCAAAGGGCTCGGCCAGCGTCAACGGATATACCGGTACATCGGTTAAGACAAGCGTGAACACGCATCTTAACTACACGCTTCGTAATAAAGATGAGACGAAGGACTCGCACGAGAACACCGCCTCGACGTATAGCGTTGCCACGAACTTCCAGCATAATTTGGTGGACAACAAATCGGGCACCAACCAGATTCAGATGGCTGCGGGCGGAACGACCTATAAGCTGGATATGAACGTGAGTGACCTCATTACGTTTGGCGATCAGGAATATACGACTACCGATGCGCTGTACTACCAGCTGGATTCTTCGCTCGTGAACTACCAGGGCAGCAGCGCCGCGGGCGCGCATGGCTACCCGACTGGAACCCAGGGCACGTATTCGTTCTACGTGATGGTGGGGAACAACTACTACACGTGGGATGGTTCTAAGTGGACTGATGCCGGCACGACGGAAACGCCGGCGATTGCTGCCAAAGACTGGTCTGCAACGGGCGGCGACATGTCGCTTGTGCTTGCCGATGCTAACGGTAATGCCATCGATCTCTCCGGCATTCGCGAGATCGCCAAGAAGAGCGGCAACGCCTTCACCATTACTATGAAGGCGAATCTCACCATGACGGAACCTGCGTGCCAGGCGGGCATCGTGGCCTCGCAGAAGAGTGGCGCCGACCGCTACACCAAGCCCAACTACCGCGCGTACCTTTCCACGCATGCCGAAACGCTCAGCACCAGTAGCAACTCGGACTACAGCGATGGTAAAGCCGGATATTACCGTATGGATGTGGGCTCGTCGACTATTGCGCTCGAGGCTTCTAAGAAGTCGCAGCTGGGCATCAATATCGATGATCTCAAGTCCGCCGACGGCGAGATCGCGCTGGTGGGAACGTATGATTTCTCCAAGGTCACGGGTGCCGATGCGATGATTTCCAATGCTACTGAGGTGACCTATACGCTGACCTTGCAGCAGCGGCAGGATGACGGCTCGTATGGGGA
>ERZ1034855.467-NODE-467-length-15797-cov-10.157921_pt1 | contig 15797 bp, 11 predicted proteins | sample MGYA00520699_ERZ1034855 | MGnify/ENA primary metagenome ERZ1034855 (study PRJEB33766, sample SAMN09781730) | gut metagenome | biome: gut microbiome | host: Homo sapiens | place: Madagascar | study: EMG produced TPA metagenomics assembly of the PRJNA485056 data...
ATTTGATGAAAACTTTTGTTTTGTAGAGGTTATGTATGACTATTAGCAATGAAATCGGCAAAAAAGGCAGATATAGTATTTTGCAGAACGCTAAAGGCGAAATTATGTTGATGATGGACAGCCGCGTCGGCGGTCCGGAAAATCCTCGCTTTATTTATGACGGCAGCGACAAGGCTCTGCTGTATCGTTCGCAAGAGAGTTCGGTGGCTTTCAATAATATAGATAAAGGCGCCCGTTCTCCGCTTAAATCCGTTTCAGAGATTTTGGTTGTTGAAATTGATAATGATGATGTGGAACGTGAATATATTGTTCCGGTTCGTTTGGTTAAAAACGTTCAAAGTTTGATTGTTTCTTAGGGCAGAGCAGGCGTAAATGATTGCAGATACTGTACTTCTGTTAATTGTTATTGCCTTATTCAGCAGCTTAAAAATAGGCATAAAAACAGACGGTGTGCTGGCACGTCTGCTTTTTTTGTTTGTTTCGGTCGTATGCTTTTATTTTTATAAACACGGCGGCGACTCGGCGGAACAGGTGTTTTCTTTTGTGTGGAACAGTTCGCCCAGCGGCAATATAATGTTTGATATTGTCTCAAATCCGTATAACTGCCGGTTGATTCTGCCGTTTTTCTTTATGAGTGCGTTGGCTATCGGCTATAACATTGTGTTTCGCTATGAGGAGAGGCGCTGTATTTTTGATGCGGTTCTTTTATATAATCTGACGGCTCTTATAATTATGATTACCAGCAATAATCTGGTGCAGCTGCTTTCCGGCTTGTTTGCTATAGATGTGCTGGCGCTGCTGATGATTCGCAATGTTGAAAGCTCCAGCTGGTATGCAACGCTGAATTTGATTGCGGATATGGTTTTATTTACGGTTTTCGCGGTTATAAACTGCCAGTTGGAGTCTCTGGATATGCGTCAGATTCTGCAATATAATCGGATTGGGCTGCACCGTGATTTTGTGGCAGCGGCGGGACTGGCGGCAGTTTTTATAAAATTCGGCATGCTGCCGTTCCATAGCGGAATGCTGCATTTGCGCGATATCCGATTTCATCGCCTGCAAACGGTTTTGTTTTTGACATCTCCGGCGGCAGCTTTGATTTTGCTGCTCAAATTCAATTTGTTATGGCAGTCATCGGCCTATTTTGCTCCGCTGCTGCGCGGAGTCTGTATTTTTAGCGTGGTTTGGTCGGCAATTTGCTTGTTTACGGCTGAAAATCTGAAAGTTAAAGTTATTTTTATGCAGCTTTTGTTTTGGCCGAGCTTGGTGCTTTTGCTGCAGATAAACAATTTTGAATGGTCAAAAAATTTTACTCTGCTGCTGCTTTGCCAATATCTTTGCATCAGTATTATCTATTTTTTGTATTACAAAGCGAATCGGTGTGTAAGCTTGCTGAAGCTGAGAAATTTCTGCGTTGCGGATTATTATGTCTGCCGCGCCGCCGGAGCTGTATTTTGCCTGTTTTTTGCCGCTGAAATGAGCTTGGGATATTTGCTTGGCGCCGGACAAAGCCTATATTTTATGGGAATTGGCTGTTTGGCGGCAGTTTCCGCGGCTCAGATTTTTCATCAGTTCTGTTTTAGGGGCAAAGTCCGCGAATCCGGGAAATTGCCTCTGCGCCGCAAAAAAATGTTTTGGGTGATTACCCTGCCGGCGGCAGTTATGTCTGGAATGCTGCTGTTTCCGCAAATTTCAGCATTGCCGCAGCTTAAAGTGTTTTTCGGCAGCATGCTGATCTGGTGGCTGCTGGTGCTTATTCCGGTTCCGAAAACGGTTTATAAAATTTATGCCGGCAGCGCTTTGCAAAAAAACGATGTTTGGAGTCTGGTATATAAAAATTTTATTTCTGAACCGGTGCTGTGGTGCGGACGGGTTTTGTCGGTTATTATAGACCGGATGGTGGTAGAAAAAATGATTTTGGGGTTAACCTCGCTGTGCCTGCAGGGAGCAATCCGCCTGTTTAGAAATATGCACTATAACCGCGTTTGGGGCGGGCTGATAATGCTGCTGCTGTTGGCTGCGCTATGGTGCGTTTCGTTTTATGCCGGAGGGACAAACTAATGGCTGAGCTGATTTTGGTTATGATGCTGCTGCCGCTTATCGGATGCTTTTTTGTGCTGACGGCGCCGGATAATAAAAACAACGCCTACAACGTGGCCTTTTTTACGCTGGCGGCGAATATGGTGATTATTTTGCGGATGTTTGCCTTGACAGATGCGGCTCAGCCCTCAGAAATCAGCGGTTTTTCTTTTAGCTGGCTGGACGGCGTCGGGCTGGATTTGTATTTTGGCACGGATATTTTCTCTTTGCTGCTGATTATTGCCGTGCATTTGGCTTTGCTAATCGGTATGGTCGGGCTGAATGCGGCGGCGCGCAAAAATAAAATGCTGCTGTTTCTGGCTTTATATTTTGCCGGTTGCCTAACCGGATTTTTTACCGCCGGAGATTTGCTTTCTTTTTATGGATTTTTTGCCGGAATGCTGCTGCCGCTGTTTATGCTTATCGGAGTGTGCGGAGGTGGTAAAAAAATACAGATTTTGTACCGCTTTTTTATATATAATTTTATCGGAATTTTATTTTTGCTGATAGCTTCGCTGATTATGTATAAGTTTTATCACGGCAATATCAGGCTGAGCGAAATTGCCTTTGTGGATATGACGCCGCATGTGGGCTTGATGGTATGGACCGCGGTTTGCTTGGCTTTTATTTCCCGTATTCCGGTTTGGCCTTTCCACTCTTGGATAGCTTCGGTGAGTGCAAGCATTAGAAATCCGCTGGTGTATATTATGGTAAATATGCTGCCTTTGACCGGTCTTTACGGCTTTGCACGCTTTTGGCCGCTGGCGGTGCCGGAAAGCATCAGCTCCTATTTGCCGTATATAGAAATTTTTACGGTTATGACCATGGTGTTTTTGGCGCTGATAGGTTTGTCCAGCCGCGAATTTTTATATAAGCTGTTTGCCTATTCCACCGTATATTATCTGTTCTTTTTGCTGGCGGTTATTTTGCCGGTGGATACGCTGAAAATGAATATTGCCTATTCGTTATTTATATTTTTGATTGTAACCTCGTCTTTAGTAATTCTGGATTTGCAGTTTGAAGAAAAATGCCGGCAGCAAACTTGCGGATATCGGGGAATTTTGGCTTATATGCCGCGGTTTTCGGTGGTAATGTCGTTTTTTGTGCTGACGGCGGTCGGGCTGCCGATATCTTCTTTATTTTGGAATAACTTTGTTTTGATTTCTGAAATTTTTCAGGAAAATTTTGCAGTCGGGCTGTGGGTTATGGCGGCGCTGACTATTGTAGCGCTGAGCCTGCTGCATGAATTATATGTGATGAGAGATTTAAAACAGCATGAAGAAAAGGCGGAAGATATGGCTGATTTGTCGTTAAAGCAGCAGATTTTCTGGACCGGAATCGTGATTGTTTTGTTTTTGTCGTTTTTTAATCCGCTGTGGTTTGTATTTTAGGAGAAGAAAATGATTGAAAATGTGCTGTATCTTTCTCCGTTATGGATTTTGGGCTTAGGCGCGCTGGTGCTGTGTCTCTGCCATGTGCGGGAGACAGCCAGCGGAGATTCTTTCCGTCTGGCTAAAATATTTGCCGGCTTAGGCTTCGGCGCGGCTGTCATTTTTTATAACCGCTCGGCGTATCCGGAGCTGCTGCAAGCTAATTCGTTTACGCTGCTGTTTTTAGTTTTGATGTTTACGGCAATGTGCGCCGCCTTGTTTTTGTCGCGCAAATGGTATTCCAGCCTGAATGTCAGCGGCTCGCTGTTTTGCAGCGGTTTGCTGCTTGCCGGTTTTGCCGGAACGATTTTGGTTATGTCTCAGAATCTGGCTTTAACCGCCGTCAGTATTTTTATATTGCTGACGGCTAATTATCTGCTGTTTATTCATGCCGATAAAAGAAAAGAAATTTATGTCAGCAGCCGGTTATACGCGGCTTCGGCTCTGTTTGCCGGAGTGGTTTTAGCGGCATCGGCTATGTATTTGTATGTGCAGAACGGCGGCTTAAGCTATAAGGCCTTGGAGCTATATTTTGAAAACAACACCGAAAATACTTTGGCCTTTGCCGCAGCAACGGCTTTGATTCTGGTTTTTGCCTTTATGCTGGGATTGGCTCCGCTGCACTTTTGGTATACGGAAACAACCGGACAAATTGTGCTGCCGGTCTTTACCTATTTGACTTTGGTCCCGACTGGTGTTTGCTGGGCAGCGTTTATCAAGCTTAATACGCAGGTGCTGTCGGCAATGGAACCGCGGCTGACGCTGTTTTGCCAAGGATTGGCAGTGCTGTCGCTGTTTGTGGGAGCAGTCGGCGCCTGCAGCGGCAAAAATATCCGCAAAATTTTTGCTTATGGCACGGTTTATCAGCAGGGCATTGTCTTTTTAGTTTTACAGCGGCTGACTTCAGATGCTTTGAACACGGCTTTTATATATTTGACCGTGTATCTGCTGGCTATGTATGGGGTTTGCGTCTGCCTGTTCGGGCTGAAAAATAAAGGCGAGTATCTGTTTATGCTCAGCGATTTTGAGGGAGTGTCTTTCCGCCGTCCGTATATTGCCGCAATGCTCAGCGTGTTTTTATTTTCGCTGATCGGTTTTCCGCCGTTTTTAGGCTTTTTAGGGCTGTTTGCCGTATTCAGCGATTTAGTGCTGCATAACAATTTTTATCAGCTAGCGATATTACTGGCAGCGCTGTTGGTTTTGGCTTACGCCTATCTGCAGATTATAAAAACTATGTATTTTGAAAACAGCAGCATTGCGTATGACCGTGCGGATAGTGGAATTTATGCCGCGGTGCTGATTACGGCGGCGATTATGATTATATTGCTGATGCAGCCGCATTTTTTGATGCAGGATTTCAGCGGTATTCTGGAGGGAGCCTTAACATGGCAGTAAAAAGCAAGTGGGAACATCACATATTTGACGAAGTGGGCAGCACTAATGATGAAATACAAAAATACTGCGGCGAATCCGGAAAATATATAGCCGTCTGCGCCAAAAAACAAACGGCGGGCAGGGGACGCCGCGGCCGCAGCTGGAACAGTCCGGAGGGAAATTTGTTTCTTTCTCTGGCTTTTGAATATGAGCTGCAGCGCGCCGGAGAGCTTGCTTTTGCCGCTTCATTGAGCTTGCTGCAGGCGGTTAAAAAAATTGCTCCGGCTGCCGATGTAAAATTAAAGTGGCCGAACGATGTGCTGCTGAATAATGCTAAAATGAGCGGAATTTTACTTGAAAAAGGTGCCGGAAAGTATATGATTGTCGGTATCGGCGTTAATATTGCCGCCAGTCCGAAAGTTGAAAACGCCGTTTATCAAATTACTTCATTGGCGGAAGCAGATATAAATATAACAGCGCAAGATTTTTTGCCGCTGTTTATGGACAGTTTTTCGCAGAATTTAAGCTTACTGCAGGCAAAAGGCTTTGCAGTTCTGCGCGTGGAATGGCTTAAGAATGCCAAGAATTTTGGAAAGGAAATTATAATCCGCCAAAACGGCAGCGAAGAAAAAGGCAGATTCGCCGGAATAGACGATAATGCCGCATTGTTAATGGAAACGCCGCTCGGAATCAAAAAGATATGGGCAGGCGATGTGTTTTTTGAAGAGATAAATAAAGATGAGTGATTTTAAAAAAGAAGGAATATATTTTTTACCGCTGGGCGGCGCTGATGAAATCGGCATGAATATGTATATGTATGCGGTGGACGGCAAAATAATTGTGGTTGACGCCGGCTACGGTTTTTTGCTGGATGATTATCCGGGAATGGATTTGGCCTATGCGTCGCCGGAGTTTTTAGACGCTTACCGCGATGATATTGTCGGGCTGTTCATCACTCACGGACATGAAGACCACCTCGGCGCTATTGCTCAGATTTGGCCGCATCTGCAATGTCCGGTATATGCAATGGATTTTACTTTAGGTCTGATTAAGTCGCGCTTAGCCGAATTTAAGATGGAAAACACGGTACCGCTGGTTTCAGTAAATCAGCAAAGAACGGTAGAACTGCCGAATTTCAGCGTTGAATTTATTTCTATTGCCCACTCGGTGCCGCAAACCTGCGCTTTGGCAATCCGCACCAAGTACGGCAATATTCTGCACGCTACGGATTGGCGTTTTGACGATGAGGCGCTGTCTATGCTGCCGACAGATTTTGACGAGCTGAAAAAATTGGCGGATGAGGGTGTTTCTATGCTGGTCTGCGATTCTACAAATATTATGGTGGATAAAAAATCGCCGTCAGAAGCCGAAGTTCGCAAGAGCTTAATGGAAATTATTCCGCAGATTGAGGGCGGGCTGATTGTAACCTGTTTTGCCTCTAACCTTATGCGGCTGGAAAGCTTGATTTTAGCGGCGGATAAAGCCGGAAGAACTCCGGTTTTGCTGGGACGCACGCTGATTAACAATATAAAAATCGCTAAAGAATGCGGCTACCTGCAGGATTTGCCTCCGGTTCATACCATGGAAGAGGCTAAGGATATTCCGTCCGATAAAGCGCTTTATATCTGCACCGGCTCGCAGGCAAATTACCGCAGCGCTTTAAGCATTATTGCAAACGGCGAGAGCAAGTATATTAAGCTGGATAATTCCGATACAATTATTTTCTCGTCCAAAATGATTCCGGGAAATGAAGATAAAATTGAGCGCATGCAGGATAAACTGGCGGCGCAGGGCGCAACCGTGATTACCGATGAAACCGAGCTGGTGCATACTTCCGGCCATGCCTGCCGCGAAGATTTGAAACGCATGTATGATTTGCTGAAACCGGCGGTAGTGCTGCCGGTGCACGGCGATAAAAAGTTTATCCGCGAACATAAGCGCTTTGCTTTGAGCTGCGGCATTAAAGAAGTTTTTTCGGCACGCAACGGCGATATGTGCCTGCTGCATAATAATCATATAGAATTTTTGGAGCAGGTGTTCAGCGATATTATCGGCTGGGACAGAAACCGTCCGGTGTCGCTGGGTTCACAGCTGATTAAAAACCGCCGCCGCATAGCTTTTAACTGCAGCATGTTTATCAGCGCGGTCATTAAAGATAAAAAATTGCTGGATTTGCAGATGTCGTCTATTGATATTTTGGAAGAAGACGACTGGAACAAGCTGGCTGAAGAAATTTTGGCAACGGTTAAGCCTCTGATAGAAAAGAAATTGCTGGAATGCGAAAACCGCACGCAGATAGAAGATTTTATCCGCGGGCAAATCCGCCGCCGCGTTTTTGCCGCTACGGAAATTAAGCCGGTTACGCTTTTGCATGTAGCAATGCTTTAAAATAAAATTTATCCAAGATTATCAGGGCGCGAGTGCAGATTGCGGCATCCGCGCCGATATTTTTATTTTGTTTGACTTGAGAGTTATTTTAGAGTAGCTTGAGCTGAAATATCTATAATTATGTTTAATATTTTTAATCGCTTTATTATGAGGTTTATGTTTTTTCATATTCTTAAGCTTTCGTTTTCGCCAAAGTTTAAGTGCAGTTTTCTGGAAAGGCTGAGCGGAATTGCAATCGGCGCCGTCGGTGCAATTTTTATTGACCCGTTGGTTTGGCTGTGGGTAAAAACATGTGATAAATCATATGATTTACCGTAAATTAAACACCCCGAATTTTTTTAGAAAATTTCGGGGTGTCAGTTTATCGGGCAGTAAAATTATTTTTCGGCGGTAACCGGTTTAATATGCCATATTCTGTCGGCATATTCCATAACCGCGCGGTCGCTTGAAAAATTACCGATGCGAGCTACATTGACAAGTGCTTTTTTAGCCCAGCTTTCTTTGTCATTATAATCGCGTTCTGCCTGATGCAAGGCATTGTTGAACGCTTCAATATCTGCTAGGATAAAGTAATAATCGCTGCCAAGCAATGCATCAAAAATCGGGCGGAACAGCTGCGGATAGTCTTTTTCGCAGAACATACTTGAATTTACGGCATTCAAAATACGTTTTATATAATCTGATTTTTCATACAATTCACGAGGATTATATGTCATGCGTTTTCCACGAACCTGTTCATCCGTCAGACCGAACAGATAAAAGTTATCTTCGCCGACAGCTTCGCGGATTTCAATGTTGGCGCCGTCGTAAGTTCCGATTGTTAAAGCTCCGTTCAAGGCAAATTTCATATTGCTTGTGCCGGAGGCTTCAAAACCGGCGGTGGAAACCTGACAGCTGACATCGGCGGCCGGAATTAAATATTCGGCTACCGAAACCTTGTAGTCAGGAATAAAGACAACTTTCAAAAATTCATTAGAACGTTCATCATTATTAACCACTTCTGCCACATTGTTAATCAGCTTAATAATAAGTTTGGCAAATGTATATGACGGAGCAGCCTTGCCGGCAAAAATATAAGTTTTGGGTGTAATCGGGCGAACATTGTCGCGGGTAATCGCCAAATAGTCGCCGATAATCTGCAAAACCGTCATCAATTGACGTTTATATTCGTGAATGCGTTTGGCGTGTACAATGTACATACTGTCAGGGTTAACCATAATGCGAGTGGCGCGGTAAACTTTCTGAGCCAGGCGTTTTTTATTTTCATTTTTGATTTTTAGAAATTCTTTTAAAAATGACTTATCGTTAATATATTTTTCAATATTCTGTAATTCGGCCAAATTAGTAATCCATGAAGTGCCTATTTTATCTGAAATCAGGTTGGATAAATCATGATTTGCACGCAGCATCCAGCGGCGCGGAGTTACACCGTTTGTTACATTTGTGAATTTTTCAGGCCACAATTCATAAAATTCCGGCACCAAAGAATGTTTTACCAATTCGGAGTGCAATTTGGCTACGCCGTTTACCGAAAATGAACCGACAATAGAAAGATTTGCCATGCGGATAACCTGATTGTCGCCTTCGCCGTCCACAATAGAAACTTTGCCCAGTTTGTAAGAATCGTCGCCGAAACGGCTGCGGGCAAATTCCATAAAGCGGCGGTTGATTTCATAAATAATCTGCAAGTGGCGCGGCAAAAAGCGGCGGATGATGGAACTGCTCCATTTTTCCAAAGCCTCAGGCAAAAGGGTGTGGTTTGTGTAGGCAAAAATTTTGGTGACAATTTCCCACGAATCGTCCCATTCCTGTCCATATACATCCATAAGCTGACGCATCATTTCTACAATTGCCAAAGCCGGATGAGTGTCGTTTAGCTGAATGCAGACATAATCAGGCATTTTTCTGAAATCGTTGCTTTTTTCCATAAAGCGGCGGATAATGTCTTGAATTGCGCAGGAAACAAAGAAGTATTGCTGAGTTAAGCGCAGCTCTTTGCCTTGTTCAATGTTGTCAGACGGGTACAAAACTTTTGAAATGGTTTCGGTGCGGATTTTATCGCGTACGGCTTCAATATAACCGCCGTTGTTAAAAATGTTTAAGTCCAGCTCATCATCGGTTTTGGCTGAGAACAAACGCAGATAGTTAACAGATTTTCCGTTATAGCCGACAACCGGAAAATCATATGGCACGCCATACAGAGTATGGGTGTTGGCCCAAACATAACTTACTTTTCCATCGGGTTTGTTATACATTTCTACATTGCCGCCGATTGGAATGGTAACAGTGCGGTCGGTACGGGCAAATTGCCACGGCGAATCTTCTCCAAGCCAATTATCGGCTTGCTCTACCTGATATCCGTTTTCAAATTTTTGTTTAAATAAACCGTATTCATAATTTATGCCGTATCCGAATCCAGGAATACCCAGAGATGCCATAGAATCCATGTAGCAAGCAGCCAGACGGCCTAATCCGCCGTTACCAAGAGCCGGGTCGTATTCGGCATCAAAGATGTCATTTAATGAAAAATCAGGAAAGCCTTCAATTTTTATGTCTTTTAAAATATCGTACAGGCCGAGGTTATATAAATTGTTTTCAAGCGAACGCCCAATTAAATATTCAATTGATAAATAATAAATGCGTTTTGTACCGTTTTCATTATATCGGGCAATGGTTTCATACATCTTATCCATTGCAAATTCTCGCACAGCCAAAGCAATCACTTTGAAAGCCTCGTCTTTTGTCAGTTCGCAATTGCGCTTGCCGATAAAATATTTGGCATAATGCTCAATAGAAAGTTTTAAGCGAGCGCGGTCAATTTCATCCATAACACTTTTATTTTCTGTCAGCACAGTTTTATCTCCCATAATTTTTAACATACCTTTTTATACCGGACACTAGCCGAAATTGATTGAAATTTACTTAACAATATAACATTTTTATTTCTGAAAAGAAGATATTGTTTGATTTTTAAATTTTTTGGCTTTATAGCTAAAAATGTGAAAATAAGGAATTTATACAGAGTGATAGCAATGAATAAAAAGTTACTTTTAGCAGTTTCGTTGAGCGCTTTAATCAGCGTCAATGCAAACGCAGACACAATTTATGATGCCATGAGCGAAGCCTATAACAGCAATCCGACTTTGCATGGTCAGAGAGCCGCCAGTGGCGCCACCAATGAAGATGCAGCCGCAGCCCGTTCCGGCTTCCGCCCGACAATCGGCTTAAACGGAAATTATTCGGATACGCATGTACGCCAGACCGGCAATGCAACAGTTGACGGATATCAGAAAGGCTATAACGGCAGCGTTACTCAGCCTTTGTTCAACGGCTTTTCTACTTATAACGCCGTAAAAGCCGCTGATTCTGCTGCAAAAGCCGGTATTCAGGATTTGTATGCGGTAGAACAGACAGTTTTGCTTAGCGCTTCCACGGCTTATTTGGATGTTATGCGCGATGAAGCAATTGTTCGTTTGCAAAAAAATAATGAGCGTCTGCTGAAAAAACAGCTTGACGAAACATTGGCTCGTTTTGATGTGGGCGAAGTTACACGCACAGACGTGGCTCAATCACGCGCCAGCTATGCGCAGGCTCAATCCGATGTGATTTCAGCCGAGGGTAATTTGGCGGTTTCTAAAGCTGTTTATTTGCAAATGGTCGGCAAAGAACCGAAAGATTTGCAGAATCCGGCTGCGATTACCAAACTGTTTCCGAATCGATTTGATGAGGCTATGAACTATGCCCGCAGCAACAACTATTCTTTGCTCGCAGCTAAAAAACAATTGGATTCAGCCTCTTATAGCGTTAGCAGCAATAAAGGCGCTTTGTTGCCTGAACTTACATTTACCGCGGCAAGCGGCAAGACCACTAAGTCAAATCATAATATGGAAAAAAATCCGAGTACAACCAGCACTCAATATTCTTTAGATATGAATGTTCCGCTGTATACAGGCGGTGCGACCCGTGCTAAAATCCGCAAGAGCAAATATAAAAAATGGCAAGCTCAAGAAGGTGTTTTGGAAGCAGAACGCGCCGTTGTTGCCGGTGTGACAAGTTATTGGCAGTCTATGCAGGCAAACAAGTCTAATATCACCTCTATTCAAGCTCAGGTAAAAGCTTCGGCTATTGCTTTGGAGGGAACGCAAAAAGAAGAAGCTTTGGGAAATCGTACGGTTTTAGATGTGTTAAATGCGTATCAAACCTTGCTGACTTCTCAGGTAAATGAGGTTAAAGCTTTGCATGATTACTATGTTTCCGGTTTGCAGCTTATGCAGTCTATGGGTAAATTGACTGCTCAGAAATTGGCTCTGAAAGTAAATTACTATGATGCAGAAGCTCATTATAAAAATACCAAAGGAAAATGGCTGACTTTATCCATTGATAAATAAAGCAAAGCTATTGCCAAATAAAATAAATTTTGCTAATATGCCTCAGGTTTTAATTTTAACTTGAGGCATAATTTTATGGCTAAGGCGGAAGATGCATCTATTGATTCTATATTAAAGTCAATTCGCGAGGCGATTATTGACAAGGAACAGCGCAAATATTTTGAACAATTTTTGCCTGAAAAATCAAAAAATGAGCCGGTTTTGCAGCAGCCTGAAGAAGAACAGGATGAAATTTTTGAACTGTCTAAAAATATGATTGTGAAACGCGAAGATATTCCTTATCAGCTTGGGGTTTGGAGCTTTGACGACGTCGCTAAAAAAATTATGAAAAAATACCAGACTTATTTTGCTAAGCGCGCTGTTAAAAATGATGTCGCCGAATCTAATGACAATCAGGACGGCCGAGTGCGGGTAAAGGAAAATTATTTAGCCTGAACGGCCGATTTTCCTCTCTCTTTTTTTGAAAATAATACTGCTTAATATAACGTAAAAATACGGAATGATGAACGATGTTAGAAAAAAACTATAATCCAAAAGATTTTGAAGAAAAAATTTATGAAAAATGGGAAAATGACGGCGATTTTAAGCCGGATATGAGAAGTAAAAACGAGGCGTTTTCAATTGTGATTCCGCCGCCGAATGTAACCGGTGTTTTGCATATGGGACACGCTTTGGACGATACTTTGCAAGATATTTTGATTCGCTACAACCGTATGCTGGGCAAAAAAGTTTTATGGCAGCCGGGAACGGACCACGCCGGTATTGCAACACAAATGGTGGTTGAACGCAATTTGGCTAAAGAAGGCGTTACCAGACATGATTTAGGCCGCGAAAAATTTATTGAAAAAGTTTGGGAATGGCGTAAACAATCCGGCGGAACAATTTGCCGCCAGCTGCGTCGTTTGGGTGCTTCTTGCGATTGGAGCCGCGAGCGTTTTACGATGGATGAAGGTCTTTCTCGCGCCGTGCGCAAAATTTTTGTTTCGCTGTATAAAGACGGTTTGATTTTTAAGGCAAAAAAATTGGTTAACTGGGACCCTAAACTGGGTACGGCCGTTTCTGATTTGGAAGTAGTGCAAAAAGAAACTGTCGGCAAAATGTATTACTATAAATATCCGATTGAAGGACAAGCTGGTGAATATATCCATATTGCCACCACACGTCCGGAAACTATGTTCGGCGATACGGCGGTGGCTGTTTCAAAAGACAATCCGAAATTGGCGCATTTAATCGGCAAAAACTGTATTATCCCAATTATCGACCGCGTGATTCCGATTGTCGGCGATGAACATGCTGACCCAGAAAAAGGCACCGGTGCCGTAAAAATTACTCCGGCGCATGACTTTAACGACTTTGAAGTCGGCAAACGCCATAATCTGCCGATGATTAACGTTTTGAATCCGGATGCTACTTTAAATGAAAATACTCCGTATGCCGGTTTAACTACGATGGAAGCCCGTGCTAAGACTATTGAAAAATTAACTGAGCTGGGATTGATGGATAAAATAGAAGACCACCCGATGGTTATTCCGTACGGCGACCGCAGCGGCGTGGTTATTGAACCTTTGATGACCGACCAATGGTTTGTTGACGCTCCGAAATTGGCTGTTGCCGCGATTAAAGCTGTTGAAGACGGCGATATGCAGTTTGTGCCGAAGAGCTACGAGAAGACCTATTTTGAATGGATGCGCAATATTCAGCCGTGGTGTATTTCCCGTCAGCTGTGGTGGGGACATCAGATGCCGATTTGGTATGGTCCGGACGGCGAGATTTTCTGCGAAGAAAATGAAGAAGAGGCTAAAGCCGCTGCCGCCAAACACTATGGCAAAGAAGTTGAATTGACCCGTGAAACCGATGTGTTGGACACTTGGTTTTCTTCAGGCTTATGGGCGTTTTCAACAATGGGTTGGCCGGATGAGACCGAATTTTTGAAAACATTTTATCCGACTTCGGTTTTGGTTACCGGTTTTGACATCATTTTCTTCTGGGTTGCCCGTATGATGATGATGAGTATGTATATGATGAAACGCGTGCCGTTTAAAAAATGCTATATTCACGGTTTGGTTCGTGACGAGCAAGGCCGTAAGATGAGCAAGTCCAAAGGCAATACGGTTGACCCGATGGAAACAATAGAAAAATACGGCGCCGACGCTTTGCGTTTCTTTATGGCGGCAATGGAAACTCAGGGACGCGATATCAATTTGTCGGATTCCCGTATTCAAGGTTATCGCAACTTTGCCACAAAATTGTGGAATGCCGCTCGTTTTTGTGAAATGAACGAATGCTATTCGGTTAAAGACTTTGATGTGACATCAGCTAAACTGGAAATCAGCAAATGGATTATGGCAAAAGCCAAAGAAGCCTCTGCCGAAGTGACTGAAAATCTTAACAGCTTCCGTTTTTCTGATGCGGCAAATGCAGTTTACCAATTTATTTGGGGGACATTCTGCGATTGGTACATTGAATTGATTAAACCGATTTTCTATGGTGAAAATGCCGATGAAATTAAGGAAATCCGCGCGGTTACAGCTTGGACTTTGGATAGAATTTTGGTGATGCTGCATCCGTTTATGCCGTTTATTACCGAAGAATTGTGGGATAATTTAACTGAACGTTCTTGTAAATTGATTCATGCAAAATGGTCGGCTGATGAAACTGTAAATGCTGATGATAAAAATGAGATAGACAGAGCTATTGATATTATTTCCGCTATTCGTTCCTTACGCGCAAGTATGAATCTGCCGGCAGGGGCTAAACTCCATGCGTATGTGAAAGACGCTGCTGCCGAAACTTTGGCAGCGGTGGAACGTCAAAATGCTTTGATTTGCAAGCTGGCTCGTTTGGAAGAATTAGACGCTTTGGGTAATCGTGATGTCACAAAAGATATGGTACAGACTGTTAGCCACGAAGCTGCGATTTTGATTCCGTTGAAAGGCGTGGTTGATTTTGAGGCAGAGCGCGCACGTTTACAAAAAGAATTAGAAACATTAAATAAAAACTTGGAAGGCTACAGCCGCAAGTTGAGCAATGAAAGCTTTGTGGCAAAAGCTCCGGCGGCAGTTGTTGCCGAAGAAAAACGCCGTCAGGCCGAGGCTCAGGAAAACAAAGCTAAAGTAGAAGAAGCTTTGGCTCGTATTGCAAATTTTTAAGGAGATAAAAATGAAAAAAATAATTTTAAGTTTGGTCGCCGTATGTTTTATGTCGGCATGTGCTACAGACCCTTACACCGGCGAAAGCAAAGTTGCTAAAACCGCGTGGGGTACAGGTATCGGAGCTGCTGCCGGAGCTGGTATCGGCGCTTTAATCGGCGGTGAAAAAGGTGCTTTGATTGGTGCCGGTATCGGCGGAGCTACAGGTGCGGCAGCTGGTGGATATATGGATATTCAAGCCAGCAAGCTGCGTCAAAAATTAACAGGTACAGGTGTACAAGTTGCGCGTGACGGTGATAATATTCGTTTGATTATGCCAAACAGTATTACTTTCAACACAAACGAATCTGTTATTAAAACATCTGCCAACAATGTGCTTGATTCTGTTGCGTTGGTGGCTAAAGAATATGACAAAACCAGATTGCAGGTTGTTGGTTACACCGACAGCACAGGCAACGATAAAATCAATCAGCCTCTGTCAGAACGCCGTGCCGCAGCCGTTGCCAATTATTTGGCTTTGCGCGGAGTACAAGGAAACCGCATCAGCTCATATGGTGCAGGGGCAGCTAATCCGATTGCCTCAAATGCTACAACTGAAGGCAAAGCGCAAAACCGCCGTGTAGAAATTACTTTGATTAACGCGCAATAATTTTGGTGTTTTGCTGCATTAAACCGCTGTATCTAAAAAATACGGCGGTTTTTGCTATTTAGTCTTTACTTTTTCGGCTTATTCAGTATAAAATTATAAACGGACAGGCAATAGTCTGTCTAGGGCGTAGCAACCCTTTTACGAGTAGTCGCAGAGCATAAGCGACTTAAAATCTTATGTGCCGATTTCTGTCTGATAGGCGGATGTCGGCTGAATATGGCTATGAGCTGAATAAGCCGAGCCGTTTACTCGTATACGGTTTGCTAACATCCGCCCGCCATTTTGGTGGGTTTTGTTTTTTATGTAACAAAATTAACGGAGTTAGAAATATGTATAAGAT
>ERZ1034855.470-NODE-470-length-15697-cov-40.841964_pt1 | contig 15697 bp, 30 predicted proteins | sample MGYA00520699_ERZ1034855 | MGnify/ENA primary metagenome ERZ1034855 (study PRJEB33766, sample SAMN09781730) | gut metagenome | biome: gut microbiome | host: Homo sapiens | place: Madagascar | study: EMG produced TPA metagenomics assembly of the PRJNA485056 data...
TTATTATACATATAGAGTAATTTATTATATTACGTAGTAATATAATATAATTATGAATATACCTTCATTGAATAATTTGTAATATAGTATTTTCTTAAATTTCAAATATATGATTTAATGTTTCAAATATTTGTTGCTTTTAACATACATAGTAATCATTTTATAAATTGCAGTTAAGTTGCAACAGATTATTTAATCGGTATGGTCTACTTTTATACTTAACTTATTACTATTTTTTAACCTTAATGTCTCAGAAGTATAATTTAAGGTCTACAATTAACTTTTCAATTTGAAACGTATAGAAGGGCTTACATACATACTAAATAATCAATAAAAAAGCATTACTGGATTATCAGTAATGCAAAATTAAATTATCTCTACTAAATATTTATAATTAGAATTGTTTATAAAATTTTTTATTAGTTTACTTTCATACCTAGTTTTACTAAATACTGTAATATGAATAGTTTCCGTACCTACTCTAGTTAATCCATTATTAGCAATATGTTTTATATCGTGTTCAGTTAAGTAATTAGATAAATCTATCATATTTTCTTTATTAGAACATGTAATTACCATAGTCCATTTTTCATCTTTTTTATACTTGTCATTGAGTTTTAAGGCTATGTAACTACCTATTCCAGAAGAAATAGAAACAATTACTATACATATTGTACTACTATCAGATATTACTTTACTCGTTATGAAGAAAAATATAAGCTAAGATAACGTAGTTAATATTGCTGATATTACTTTAGCTTCTTTATATGTAGCTATTGATTTTGCAGTACTAATTATATTATCTAATATTTTTACTAATCCTAAAATTATATATGTTATATATTTATCCTCCTTTATACATAAATAAGTAAGTTAGTAGCATTTAAGCCACTAACTTACTTTTATTACTTTTTAACCACATTTACTATACCCGCAGCTTTTACAAGAATTACAGCCATTTTCATGTACAATGTCTGCACCACATTCTGGACATTTTTCGGATACGATTTTTGCTTTAGTACTAATTGTTTTATTATTAGTATTTACATCAGCTTCCTCATCATCAATACCTATCATATTACATACTTGTTTGTGTACATCTATAAGTGCTTTACCAATAGCTGTAGGACAACAATTTCCAGGAGAAACATCTCCTTTTGTTATTTTTCTTGCATTATAAGATGGACAAGTATAAGTAGATGTTAACTAATCAACGATAGCTAAGAAAGCTACTCCGCCCCTTGCAGCAAGTGAAATCATTCTCGATAATCCTATCATGAATGAATTACATCCACCATCTCTACCTCTATCAAGAAATACTTCAAGTAATTCTCCTGTTGCATCATCCCAATAGGTACTCATATGTAACTTACCACAACCAGTAGTAAGTGTACGTTTAATACCTATCATATCATTATCTCTTGTTTGATATATAAAACCTCTTGGAAGTTCTTTAGGAAGTATTCTTTTATTATCTTCTTCTTTATCAGCTTTAGTATCTTTAGCTACTAATATACCTTCTCTTGCACATCCGGCTCTATAAACAGTTATACCTTTAAGCCCACTTTTCCAAGCATACATATACAGGTTTTCTACATCTTCAATTGTAGCTTCATTAGGTAAATTCACAGTAGAAGAAATAGATGCATCAATATGTTTTTGCCAAACTGCTTGCATATTAATTCTGCTATATACAGGTATATCAGAAGAAGTTACAAAGTACTGAGGTAAATTATTATCGTCTTCTATATTATGTGCATCCATATATTGCTTTACAATGGGCGTATATACTTTATACTTAACATCTTTGCCATGTAACGATTTAGTTGTTCTTTCGTAGTAATTAGCAAATATAGGTTCAATACCTCCTGATACTCCTATCATTGTTGATATAGTACCAGTAGGAGCAATAGTAAATAGTTGGCTATTTCTTAAATGAATAAATGGGAACATAGTAAGATTATATTTGCTAAATGATTCTACTTGTTTGTACCAATATTCTGTAGTAGTTACTTCTGTTAAATTAAAATCTTTATATTGTCCTAAAATATCACCTAAATCAGAACTTGCTTTAATTCCATAGTAATTTAAATATGTACCTATTTTATCACATAATTCTAATGCTTCTTCACTACCATAACGAATATGGAGCTTAATTAACATATCAGCAAGACCCATTATACCTATGCCGATTTGCTTATAATTAGCTACACTTTCTTGCTATTCTTTAAGAGGATGTCGTGTTAGACCCTCTGTTAAAATGTCATTTTGGTATTTTACTGCTTCCTACACGACATAAGAAAAATCATCAAAATCAAACCTCGCGTCTTTTACAAAAGCTGCAAGATTTATTGCACAAAGATTACAACTACCTCCTGCTGGGAGAGGTTCTTCTGCACATGGATTAACACCTGCATATTTAAAAGATTTAGTATTAGAAAGTAAATTATAGTTATTTATCCTATCCCAAAATAACATTCCAGGTTCTGCATAGTTCCAATTTTGTTCGCACAGTTTTCTAAATAATTCTTTTGCTTTAACTGTTTTAGAAATAACTTCGCCTGTTTCTTTGCGCTCAAACTTAAGTTCCCAATCTTTATCTTCTTCTACTGCTTTCATAAAAGCATCAGAAATTCTTACTGAAATGTTTGCATAATTTACTTTATTTAAATCAGATTTAACCGTAATGAATTTTTCAAGGTCAGGATGAGTATCAGATATAGAAATCATTAATGCTCCCCTACGACCATTTTGTCCTATTTGTTCTGTTACTTGAGAAAAAGTATCCATAAATGATACTGCGCCAGAAGTAGCCTTTGCTTGATTATGTACTTTAGCCCCTTCAGGTGCAAGATTACTTATATCTATTCCACAACCTCCACCATATGAGTAAGTACGAGCTAATTTAGAACAAGTTTCATATATACTTTCAATACTATCCTCAGGAGGAGTAATTACATAACAATTAGATAAAGAACATTTTTCACCATCAATACCTCTGTTAGATAATATTCTTCCTGCAGGAATAAATTTCTTTTGAAGAATTAAGTTTTTAATATATTGATTATTAATAGAAACTCTATCAAGCCATTCATCAAAAGTTTCATTGTTTCTTCTGTATTTTTTATTCCAAATATCAATTCCAAGCTAATTATCTTTGCCAAGCCATTCTTCAACTATCATTGGGTTATCTACTCCTGTCATTATATTTTGTGTACGTATTTATACACTTTATATTATAAAATAAAAATAAAGAATAATCAACTAATTAAAGTTAATTATTCTTTAGTTATATTAATAATATTATTCAATTCTATTCAGAATTTTTGCAGTGAATTGTAGTTATATGTTATTTAGATGAAGAATTCTCTTTTGCAATTAGATTATCAGTTCTTGTAACTGATATATATTTATCTGATATATATTCATAAGGTAGTTTATTTGTTATTACTTTATTCTTTAAATAGTAATCTATATACCAAACTGCTTTTCTGAGGTCCTCTTCTTTTTTACCTTTATGTTCTGCCCTTGTAATATATTTAATTGCATTTCCAATGCAAAATCCATAAAGCTCTTCATCAGTAAATTTATCTTTTATGTATTCAATACATTCAATTTTTCCTTCATTGTAATGAGAAGGATGATTAACATTATCATTCATCGTGTATACCACCCATAATCGTCATTGTCTTCTTCGTATCTTTCTATTTTATTTACAAGTTCATAGTATTTTGCTTCACGCCATTTTTCTACATACCTTTCTGGTACATATTTAAATGCTTCTTCATAGTCCGTTACATCTTCAGGAATTTGACAGTCAGGTTCTGATGTATAATCATCTACAATATCATCAATCATGTCATCACCATAAACATGTTCCTCTATTGCATCTCTTGCATCATATTCTGAATCGTACACATCATCAAAAGCATCATCATCTATATATACTCTATCTGACTTATCGGGGTAATATTCATCTCTCTTGTCATCATATACACCCATTTTTAACATCTCCTTAATTTCATATTAATAAGTTTAAAAACCAACTAATATTAAATATTTTTATTCTTAATATTTAATATTAGTTGAGATATTTTTTATCATTTTATATAATTTAAATTATATTAATTATCTAAATTATATTAATTATCTAAATAACATTTGTAATGATTTGAACCATCAGAAATAAATTTAACAAAAATAGACCTTAAGTTAAATTTATCAATAATTTCTTTTTGACATTTTTCTATATTTATATTAGGATTGAGAAATACTCTTGCTGTCATGTTAATAAGTTCTACTCTACCTCTTGGATAATAGTTCCACGGTTTATTTTTAATATAATTAGGTTGATTAGTAACTAAGTATTTCCATGTTTTTTCATGTGTATAGGTCAAACCATTTTTTGAATTACCTATAAACGTACTGTCAGTAGGAACATCTAAATATATAATTTGATAATCGTTGTCAGGTGTAAACCAAAATATACCTTTACAAGGATTTAATGATTCATTTAGTTTTTCTACACGCATGATTTACTCCTTACATTTATTATGACTATATTATAATATAAAGTTAAGCAATAATCAACTAAAATTTTGATTATTGCTTAACTTATTTTTATTTTATTCCTTGCCACATCATCAATCCAATAGCATCTAGTTTACTTACTGCTGTATCTATACTTATTTCAAAAACTTGAGAAATACCTTTTTTACTATCGTTGATAAACTTATCAATAAAATTCTTAATTTTAGTATCATTATATTCAAGTCTTGTGCAGTTAAATATAAATCCTAAATCCGTAAATCCTTTGTAGCTATCAGATAAAGGACCATAAGTTCTAATTTCTGTTTGACCATGCTGTGTTCTAATTTCAATTACCCAATAGTAACCTAAATCATTAAATAACTATAAACAAATGTTACCTACATCATCAATTTCGATGGAATCCATTGGAGTTAGTTCATATAAATAAGGAATAGTAACTCTCAATTTACCACCTTCTTAAATTTTGTCACAATAACTTCATGTGCAACCTTTATTTCCTACTCACCGGTAACAGAATTTAGTTTACTGTAGTTACGTGAGTGAAGTTGACCTTCAATTTCAATCATATCATTGACCAATAAATTATCTGCTTCTTTAGCAAGTTTGCCCCAAAATACAATAGGTATGTAATTATTTAATTTGTAATTGTTATTATCACTAATAATATTATTTGCAAGTATTATATGTAAGTTCTTTTTACCTGTAGATGTTTTTCTTAGTATGTCTTTTTTACATACATGTCCATCTAATTTTACTAAGTTTGTTATTTCTTCATCACAACTATACTCTGGAATATCAAAATAAGTAAACACATATATTGAAACTTTGTTTTTATCTTCTGATACTTTTTTAGAGTACGACCTTAAATTACCTTTTAAACTTATTATCTAATCATTTTTATAAGGATTAGATAAGCTTTTGAATCTAATTGAAATAACATCCTCTTTGCCATCTTTACGCGTAACAACAAGATTAGCTTTATTGTAATCTAATTCTCCTATACTATGAGAATAACTAATGTTACGTATCTATCCTGAAAGGATTACGTTATTCAAAATATCACCTTATTATTTTGTCTTATTATTCATCTGCCCAACTACTTCCGTTTTCATTAGGGTCATTTGCAATCATCTAATCGTACAATGCAACTGCTACTTTACGATATTCTTCTGGAACAACTTGTTTTGCTAAATGTTTAGGGTTAATTGTTGAGTTAACATTATCAGAAACTTTAATACTACTAAGTAAATTATTATCAACTAACATTTTACCTGTTTCATATAGTATTAACATACTATCATTTTCTTCAGTAGTAACGTAACTTATCGCAACCTTACTTTCAGTAGTTATGCTTGGTATATAAATAATATTAGTTACTTGATTAAATGAATATTCTTTAGTAGTTAATTGTTTTCCATTAACTACTACATATATTATTTCTTTTATAAAGTAAGAACTAAATTCTTGTCCATCAGCAGATTTAATTTCAATATTTTGGACATTTGTGGTAGTTGTAAATTTATGAAAAGGATTCTTTAATCTCCTATATATTTCTTCCATAAATAAATCCCTTAACATTCTTGCATCTTTACCAGTAATCAATTTCTTTATGCCAAGTTTAATGTAATCATATGCTTCTTTATTTGCTACAACAGCACAACCGTGACTACAATTTCCACAAGCATTTTGGCAGTTTGCTCCGCAGCTTCCTGTACAAGTTCCACTACATCCTGTACATCCTCCCATACAAGTTCCACTACACCCCGTACAAGTTCCATCACAGCCCCCACAATATGTACCACAATTGCTACTACATGTTCCTGTGCATGTGTTACAGCTATTTGTGCATCCCCCTGTACAGCCATTTCCGCAAGATACACACAGACCCGCACAATGCCCACCACATCCTTTACCGCATTGATTGCAAAAATTTCCTGATGAAACACTTGTACCTGTACAAGAATAGCTGCAAGCACCTGTGCAGTCTGCATTACTTGCTCGGCAACCGCTACCGCATCCTTCACAAACAGTAGTACAGGTTCCGGTACATCCGTAAGTACAATTACCGCCGCAATCGTTCATGTAATTAACCTCCTTGCATTGTAGAAAGATTCAATAAATATTTATACTCATTATTTCCTACAATTTTTACCGCACTATACATATTGCAGTAAAGAGGAAATTTATCTGCCATACCCATTTTAGAATAGTAATTATTCCAATAATAAACATTTGCAAGTGACTCTGCTTTGTGCATATCACATATAAATGTTGCCTTTTTATTGGGTGTTCCAAATTTTTGATAATTATATGCAGAACAATGCGCACACCCCTACCCGATGGGACAGTAAAAGCATTCATCCGTGGATTGAGAGCGTCTTGTTATTGATTTTAACATATTCATTGTATTTTTTTGTTCTTCAGTAGTACATATTCCATTATTTACATCCCCAATAACAATTGGAGGAACATCATCCCCTAAAGAACTTTTCATATAACGTAAACATGGGTAAAGTAATCCATCCGGGTCGCACGCAAGCATTTTACCTGTACCGCCACACCAGTTATCGTTATCCGTTTCAGGTATTGGCTTATAATTACTTTCATTAAATAATGCAAAATATATATCATCTGGGTCATCTAAAGAAAGTAAAAAATCTGCAATCTGTTTTAACTATTTATAGTAAATAACAGCATCGGACAATTTCCATCCTTCTTCAAAAATACAATTTGCATGAATTATTCTATGTCCAATCGTATACATATTCATAAACGATTTATACAAATACATTATATTTGAAGGAGCTATTGTTATTTTAGTACCTGCCTCACCATTAACTGATAGTCGAGCTTTGTCCGCCGCAATAGCTAGGTCATAACTAGGATTGCCATTAGGAAATAATCGACAGCTGTCGTGCATTTCTTTGCACCCATCAACTGTTACAGAAATATCTAAATGATTATTATGATGTTTTATTAAATTTTGCGTATCTTTCGAAAAATATAAAACACCATTAGTACATAAACTTGCACAAAATTTATCTTTCCACGGATGATTTAACTAAATTGTTCTTTGCTGAAAATACGTAATTATTTCATCTATTAACTTTGCTTGTAGAAGAGGTTCACCGCCAATAAACTCAAGAACAACCCCTAAACATGTATCAGAATTAAAGTAAAAGTTTTTATTACTGGGTTCAAGTAGTAAGTCAATCAGCTTTTTTGCAGTATTAAAACTCATTACTTTTGTACCTTTATTTATTTGATAACAATAAGAACAAGCTAAATTACAGGAATTTGTTACCTAAAATGTAATCGTAGGTATGTGTTTTTCCGAAGGATATAGTCTAGGAAGAAAATCATTAAAAGATACATCCTGTCTACGCATAATTAAATTTCCTGATAAATTTCAATCTGATTTCTGTTACCATCTACTGCCCACTAATATTCCGATGTTCTGTACATTTCAGGAATAAATTTATCTACATACTCATCCTGAAGTTTAGTAAGTTCCATCTTTTTTACAAGTGCATCTTTAAGCAATTTATCTACTATATCAGCATCTAAATCAAGACCTTTTTTAGCACTTGCAATGAACATGTCCTGTGCAGCATTATATTCATACACACATTTTGAATATTTAGTTACTTCTTCTTCGCTAAGTTCAATTCTCTCAATTATTTTTCTCATTATTATTTCTCCTTAAGTTATCACTTGATTTTTATCCAAATACGACCATTTACTTTAACGCCGTTCCATTCCTCGTAATTAGGAATTTCTGAAACATAACCTACAATTCTATCTGGGAATTTCATTATTTCCTCTCGAGTCATTGGGGCTATCTTTCCTTTAGGTGCACTACCAACAGCACAACCAGGAGTATACATATATTTATGATAATATGGATATGCAAGAACACGACCAGCAACAGCTACTGGAGCACTATTTTCAGAATGTTGCCCTATTATCATACCATAAGTATCTGAAATAATGGACGCTCCAGCTTTTAAGAAATCGTTACTTATTGACAAACTGCCATCGCCATTTTCTATTACACATGTTCCAGGAAGCTCATTGCATTTTCTAAATTCTGCAAAGTCATTCCAAGCAGCACCAAATAATACACCTGTTTTACCGTCAAAATAAATTCCTTCTTTATTATTTTCACCAGTAGGAATTATTGCTTTATACACACTATGAGCTTTACTGTCACCAGCAATTTGTGTACTATTTAGTGTACCTAATACATAAAATTTATTATTTACAGAAGTCTATGTAGGGGTACTTACAGATAAATACTTTGCAGAACCTCCATCTGTATCAGACACAGCTCGTTTAAGAGTAGTGAGGGAATCTAATGCGGCTTCAACAGTATTTCCTGTTTTATCATAGGATACATATTTAGCATTAGTTTTAGGAAGTATCCTAATGGTAGTATCTTCATTGGTTAACTAAAGTCCTTCTTCTCTATAATTATTAGCAGGTAATTCTTGTGAAAATCTATAAAATACATGTCTCTCCGCATTAAGCTAAGATGTCGCTTTTATAACATAGTAGTCAGAAATAGGAGTACTACTTCCGTCACCAATCATTAACCACTTATGTATATCAGAGTTTTTAGAATCATATATTGTGTTTATTTTACCATCAAAATCTAAATATAAAGGTTCTGCTGCGCCTAATGTTGTTTTTGATATTTTACCATCAGTTATTGATAAGGATGTACGCATTAGATTTATAGGTATTCCGTTTATTCCTGGCATTATTTAGCCTCCTCAATAGGGGTTAATTTTATATCACCTTTAGCAACGCCTTCCATAAATTTTATACCATCACGAAGTGCCTTTGCATCAGGGTCTTCTTCAACTAAGTTATTCATATTTTTTTGTTTAATATCTAAACTTGTTAAGTAATCATTAATAATTTCACTGCGTGTAGTGTCATCGCAATTTTTGAAATCTTCATCAATCTCTAGTCCTATATCTGATAAAAGTATTCCATCAAGATGGTCAAGTTCATGTTGAACAATACAAGCAGTTAAACCTGCAACTTCTCGTGTTTCTATTTGACCTGTAGGTCTTTGATACATAAAAGTTATTTTACTATTTCTTGGGCGAACAAATTCTTTTTCAGGAATAGAACTACAGTGTTCTTCCGAAAGCATTAAACCTTCTGTTGCACATAAAATCGGATTAATAAACGTTTTTATTTCATCTCTAAATTTAATACAGAAAATACGCATATCATAACCAATAGCCGGAGCAGATAATGCAGTTAAGTTATTGGCTTCAATAGTATCTTTAAGCTATTTAATAACTTTTCTTGCGTCGTTCATATTAAATTTAGTGTTTACTTCAATTGCTCTATTACTAAGTTTAATTTCATGTTCATCACTATCAGCAATTATAATTGATTTTATGTCTTTCATCTATAAGTTATCTCCTTGTACAAATAAGTTTATAATCATCAGAATCAAAGTCTGAAATTAAAGTTATATCAAAGTTATCATTTATAAATACAATTTGTGAACTAGTGTAAGATATTTTTGACCTTGAATTATCTTCTACTACATCTTTATTAGCATCTAATTTAGAATACATTCGTCCTATGTCATTTGAATCTTCAAGTTCAATGACATAATTTCTATGGGAATCATAACTACCAGAAGCAGTTATGCCAATAGATTTTAAAAACTCTTTTTCATCCATAAGTTATCACTCCAAACAAAAATAATCAGTCGCTATGTAATTATTATACAATAATACGTAACAACTGATTATAGTATTTAATTAATCTTTAGATTTAAGATTTTGTATAACTTCTTGATTTTCCTTATGAATATCTTCAAGTGAACTATTTGGGAAGTTATTTAATCTTTTTTTGTTTTCAAATTCATAAGAAAATTTTTTCTTTCTACGAACAGGTTTATTAAAAAGATACATTATATAAGAAATACGCTCATAGTTAACTTTAAGAGGTTCAACCATTTTGCGAACCTACTCTATCTTATCTACATCTTGAACAGAGTTTTTAAATTCTTCTTCTAACTCTGTAAGTGTTTCTCTTAACTGTTTATAATCAGCACAAACTTTAGTATAGTATTCGTCTACATCTTTTTTTGACATTATTTATCCTCCTCTTCAAAATATCCAGGAATAGTAGTCTATTCAAAATTTGAAAATGTAGAGTCTGAATATTTAAGATAATTACTCAAGTCTTTTTTCCATTTTTCATATTCAAAATCATATGTATCAGAATTAGTAGTAACTACATGTTCTCTTTCAATAGGAATTGTTCGTATTTTAAGAATAACATTAAGAATTACACCTAAGACCATTGCAAGAGATATTCCAGCAAAAGATTGATGGAAAAGATAAATACCACTTACACCAACAGTTAAAATCACACATACTATAATTAAATTCTTATTATCATTTAAATCTACTTTATTATTTATAATAGTTTTAAGACCACTTGCAGCTATATAACCATATAATACCATTGCAAGACCACCAAATACACAGGAAGGAATAGATTGAATAAATACTTGAATAGGAACAATGAATGACATAACTCCAAGCATAAGTGCTGCAACTGTTACTACTTTTCTTGAAGCTACTTTAGAAAATCCAATAGTAGCGATAGATTCTCCATATGAAGTATTAGGTAATCCACACAAAATCGTACCTATTAAACTTGCAAGTCCATCACCAATAAGAGTTTTGTCAAGTCCTGGATTTTCAGTTAAATCTGTTCCAATAATATTGGATAAAACTTTATGGTCAGAATAATGCTCAAGTAATGCACAAATTGCAACAGGTGTAAACATAACAACTACTTGAATTACTTCTGTAAAGGAAATAGATTTAATATATTTAAATGTGAAATCTGGAATTGCAAATAAGGAAATATTATTAAATATAGAAAAATCAATAAGTTTTATACTTGTAGTTAAGGTTATAATTATACTTAATATATATCCGCAAATAAGCCCAATCAAAAAAGGAATCATTTTCATAAATCCTTTAAAATAATGAGAACTTAATGCAGTAACTAACATGGAAAATATAGCAACTAAAATGCCTACATTACTATGTTCATTATTTACGGATACGTAAGTAGGAATAAATGTTGCAAGATTAAGACCAATTACTATTGTAATAGCGCCTACAATATAAGATGGAAAAATTCTATTAAATATATCCATTCCTATCTTTTTAACTATAAGAGCAAATAAAGTATAAATTACACAAATAACTATACCACCAACGATTACAGCACTATAGTTATTTCCATTGCCAATAGCCAGTGCACCAATTACAGCAGAACAAGTCGCACCGCAACTAGAAATAAATATAGGAGATTTTCCTTTTGTAACCAGCTGATAAATAAGTGTTGCAATACAAGCACCGAATAAACAACTGCTTGTAGGGGTTCCACAAATTTGTGAAATTAGAACAGTTGCTACAAATACTGCAAATACCTGCTACAGTGAAAATAATAACCACTCTTTAATACTTTTTGGTGAATCATTTATGTCATAAATTAAATTATTATTCATTTAAGTTACCTCTATTTTCCTTAATATATTCAATAGCATCTTCCATATTAGAAAATAATTGACCACATTCTTTAATAAGACCTGTTACAAAAAGATTTTGATAGGAGTACTGGGATTCACCTAAACTTGCAGCTCCTCCTCTATCTTTTTCAGAGCTATGTGTTAAATAACATTGACGAGTATCTGTGCATATTCCAACAAGAAGTTTTTTATCTCCTCTGCGTATTTTTTCTCTAAAAATACCTATTTCTGAGCAAGTTCCACTCGGAAGTACGTCTCCATCAATACAAGCAATAAGTACATCAGTATTATCAAGTCTTTCACAATCAGCTTCCGCAATTTCTTTACTTCCTGCAAACTTACGTTTACCTTCTATACCATTAATTTGTGTATTTTCAAGCGGGTCATATAGATTACAATTTGGGAATGCCTATCTTATAAGTTTATCCCAGTAATCGTTTCGAAGTTTATCTGCAAAAAAGAAAATTGGACCAGCAAGATAAATGTTCAAATAAATCAGCAACCTTTCGTTTCATCTAATTAAAATTAAGCTCCTAACTTTACAAATGAGTTAGGAGCTTGTTTACATTAGTATTTTTCATCTGTAAAATCTTTTTTATTAGATTTTATTTCTTCTTTAACTAAATATTGAGGACATTTATATGTGTTAATTTTACTTTGAATTTGTTTGCGTTCATCTTCTTCGATAACAAAAAAATCATCTAAACTTCTCATATTTAATTCCTCTAATTCATTTAATTATAATTAATAGAACTGGAATGGTGAGACTCGAACTCACATCAAGGGCATTCAATGGCATATCCCTTCAAACCATAAAGCTCTTCCGTTGAGCTACATTCCAGATATTAGGAGATATTAAATCTCCTATTTATATTAAATTGAATTAAGTTGTTAGAATAATTATAATATATAGTTATTAAAAAATCAACTAAAAATTAAAAAAGTGCATTAAAAATTTCATCCATCCAAGCACAAGTACGTTTAAATTCATCATATGCTTTTTTACCAGTATATGTTGTAGTATATACACCGTATTTATTGTTAAAAGCAACAAGTGCATCGTACTTACGCTTTTCAGCTTCCTTTACAAGCTTTTTAGCGGGTGAAAGTTTTTCTGTAATTTGCTTATTTGCTTCTTCTTGGATTTTTTTACACTGCTCTACTGTTGTATCGTAATGTGCATATGCATCTGCAAGATTCTTTTCTGCTGCTTCAACAGCAGTTGCAAGTTTCTTTTTTTCATTAGATACTTCATTAGTAGCTTTTGCAAGAGCATTTTGCTTTTCCTCATACTCTTTTTCTGCAAGTTCAAGAGCTTCTACAGTGTCATAAGTTTTATTGAGTTTTTCACTAAAATATTTCATCTTTATAATCCTCCTTATTTCAAGGACTTACCTAATTAGGACTTACCTTGAACCTTAAAAATTTAATATATAAAAACTTAATTCAATTCAAATCTAACAATTTCTTTGCAAGGGTTATTCTCTGTTATAACTATTAATGTTTGCGCAGGAACTGAAGATAACCTTAACTTCTATGAATAATTATCAGTTCCCATTAGACAACTATTAGAAACTACTACACATTGATTCTATTCATCTGCGCTAAAATGATGTAAATGTGCAGTAAATACTAAATCATATATATCTCTAGTTATCATAGACAAATTTGCTACAATATTCGCTTGTTTATCTTTATCTCCGTGTACAGCTGCTATTGGATGCCCCAATATATTAGCTGTAATTATATCGTCACTAAAATTGTTATCTAATATTTCAACGTTTTTAAAATTTTCTAATCTATGTTGCAAATGCCAATGTATTATTCTCTATAAAGATTCTAAATCAACCGAATTTTCTTTATTAGGTTCTAATCTACTGTGGTTATCTAAAGTATCATAATAAGTAATTTTTACTTCAGAACAATTAACTATATTTGCAATAAACTCTGCAAGTATTTCACTTACTTCTATAACTTGTGTAACAGCATCTATTTGATTATCAATTCTAATTGTAGTATGTATTCTTCCTGATACTAAATCCCCAAGATTTAGTATATATAACTGTGTAATATCCTTATGCAAGTTTAGATAAGTAATTACATTATCTTGTAATCGCTATATTCTTTGTTTAGCAATTTCACAATTATATGTATTCAATGAATTATTAATTTTTATTCCATAGTGCCAATCAGAAAGTAATAAACAAGCGGCATTTCCATAATTATCAACTAACTTATTATGTACTGGGGTCAATAAAAACTAACGACTTATATTCTAAGAAACACTGAATGCAATTTGTTTCAATACTTCTTCTCGAGATATTTTACGTTTAAGAGAATTTATGCTATTAGATACATCCGTTATTAACTAGTTTGGATTGACTACATTAACTTTACTATAATCCTTTATTTTCCATTTACGATAGGTACTTTCGTCATATGTAAGTGATGTATTTGTATTTATTAACTCTGCAATAGCTATCCAAGATTTACTAGTATATTTATTTCGCTTGTAGTCAACAATTCTATTAATATAATCTATATTAGATTCATTATCTTGTATATCCCAAATAATCTAATTGTTACTCATTTAACTTCTCCTAATTACTTTCAAATAAATTTTCTTCTTCTGATTTATCTGCAAGTTCTCTTAATAGCTTTTGAACTGTTTGACTTACTTTATTTTTAGATTCTCTTGACAGCATCGAGTCACTATTCATATTAACTTCATTGTGATTTATTTGAATTGTAGGAATTGGAATATTTACATTATCAATACTTGTATCAGTCTTATTCTAAGTATCCTATATAGTTTTAAAATAGTCAAGTAAATCTTTATTACTAAAATTATCTGAATGATTGATAATTCGTTCGCTCATTTCGTTAACTACTTTGTCTTGTAATGTGCTGAGTTTAGTTGCACGAATAATGTCTTTCTTACGAATATTTAAGTTAAAAATATCAATTAGCTATCGTAATTTAGTTGGGTCAGTTTCATTAATCAGAGATACTTCCTCCGGTAAATTAGTAGCTTGAAGTTCATCCGACATTAAATTAACTCCTTATATGCGTTAGTAATCTTATCTACAATAGATTGTTCAATATTTTGAATAAGTATGTCCTATTTAGTATCTAAGATATTAACTAACTTACTTTCTAAAATTTTTGAAGGCACAAATTTATATTCAAGATAGTCATTAGTAATATCAACAGTTAATGTACCAATACCTATATCTAATATAATATAACCTTGCTTACGAATATAAGCCTATAATACATCGTGACAGATTACATTTTCAGCTGTATTTATAATTTTATCAACTTGTTTTGTTGGTAAGTTATATAAGTTAGATACATTATTTATTACATTCATTATTTTAATATTTTCCTTTTTATTGAATCAAGTTTTTGCCTATTTATATATTCATATGATTGAATAACATCTTTATAGTAAGATATTAACGACTCATTTAATCTATCATTTAAGTAATCAATTTGTGTATGCTTCTTTTGTTGATAAACATATATATCATTTAAAATTTCATTTAATTTATACATTTATAT
>ERZ1034855.471-NODE-471-length-15696-cov-7.821175_pt1 | contig 15696 bp, 22 predicted proteins | sample MGYA00520699_ERZ1034855 | MGnify/ENA primary metagenome ERZ1034855 (study PRJEB33766, sample SAMN09781730) | gut metagenome | biome: gut microbiome | host: Homo sapiens | place: Madagascar | study: EMG produced TPA metagenomics assembly of the PRJNA485056 data set...
ACATAGATTATGAAGACGTATTGGGCGTAAATCTTCTTAATACTTCTTACTATACCAATATCTATTCTAAAGAACATAAGGTAGAGTTTGATGTACAACTTGAACCTGGCTATTATACGCTTTCTTGGAATAGCAATATGACCGAAGTTTATAATATTGAAAGCCCGGCTTATTTACTACGTAGTGATACTTATGAAACTGAAGCTAAATATACAGAGAAGAGTTCTCATACTTTCTATGTTGAAGAAGCCGCTACTAATTTTACTCTTTATACGGATAAGGATAATGGTGAAGGCTATTACGCAGTTGCTGAACTTAAGCTCCAAAAAGGTGAACATTCTACTGGGTATGCGATGTCACCAGAAGAAGTAAGAAACTATTATAATCAATATCTTGATACGATAAGTGGTAAGAATGAAACAATGAATAATCTTATCATTTCAATTACAGATGTTGATGGAGCGATACAAAATTATACTAAAGATGAGTTTGAAAAATATACGCGTGAAATACAAGAATTGAATGATAATTTCACGACACTAAATGGTAAATATACAAACTTACTTACAAGCGTAGCGGGCTTGAGTAAGTGGGAAAGTTATTATGAATTAAGCCCGCAAAGTGATGGAAAGGTGGCTTTGATTATTGGCGATAAGTCTAATAGCTTTGATTTTAAGATGAGACTTGACTCAAGCAAATTAAGCTTCTTAAAGAGTGATATTGAAGTAGCTTATGTTAGTAATCAAAAGCTTTATATCAATTACGCTGAAATTGTCCAGCAATTAAGAATAGGTTCGTCTGCGAGTACTGGTTATTTAGTATTTAAGCATATGGGCAATGGTTTAGGCGTAATTTGGGAGAGTTAAAGGAGGAATTATTATGGGACAAACAGTCATTAAAGTGTTGACTGGTGAAACGTATGGCAGTGCTCACTGGAACAATGGACAGATTGGTAATGGCACAAAAACTTCAGCCAATTATTTTGGATATTATAACGGTACTCAACGTCCCGCGATGACTTTTCCAAGTCTGGCTTCACAAGGCTTAGACTTTAGTAAAATTGAAGTTACTGGTCTTACTCTTAATTTAAATAATGTAAAAGGTACTTATAAAGGCTCCGAGACTTTTCTCGTAGCGATAAGTAATACAATCAATTATAATACGTATGGAAACGATGGGAAAAGATTGAAGATCGCAGTAGAAAGTATTACTACTAGAGAAACTAATATAGGCCAGCTTTCAAGTTTTAAAATAGGGGTAAATAATGTTTCTTTAAATTATAATAATTTTAAAGGTGTAATTGAAAATGACATTTTCTTTGTGTATCTTGATTATGATAATCCTAACGGAGTAAATGCGAATAGTGGCTGTTTGTATATTGGCGGTAGTGATACCGTCAATTATGCCACTCTTACGGTAGATTGGGAATATTTATCTTCTTCTTTTACCGCGGACAGTATTATTACAATGGGCGAAAATTATAGTATCACGCTTAACTTGAATAATACTTCTTATACTCATAAAGCATTATTTCAAGTAAACTCACAAACTTATGATACGTGGGATTTTTCGGCGGGTGTGGCCACAAAAACACAAAAAGTTAATGATGCTGTGCTGGACGCAATACCTATTACAACAGACAGAGTATCTGGCTCTCTTATTGTAATTACATACAGTAATGGAGCAGAGTTGGGCCGCGAGAGTAAAACGGTCACATTTATTATACCGCGTAAGGCTCCGTATATACCAAGTGGTACATTCACGTTAACATCCAGTGATGGCGATAATGCTTATGTTGATAGAACGACGTGGACGTTTAGTTTAAGTTTGAAGGCTGATGACGCAGTTCTTTCATCTGCGACACTACAAAGTTGGCACGTATATCGCCGTGATGCTCAAGGTAATAGCTACGGTGATTGGTATGAAAACATTACAGGAAATAAAAGAACTTATACTGCGACAGGTACAAGTCCTTCAGTGTCAAAAGAAAGTACATATACGTGGTACGCAGAGGCTACTAACTCTCGCGGTGTAACAGTTGCTATCGGGCAAGCAGAAGTTGTAATTGGTGAGCAAACTTATGAACGGCCTATTAAGTTTATAGATGTATCAGCTTATAGAACAGATATAAATGGTATTGAAAAAGCTGAAGGCACTTATTATAAATTAAGAGGCACAATTACCGCGACGAGTAAAATAAATAGTATTGTTATTGATGAATATACTTATTATCCTAATTCTACATTCTATGATTTAAGTAACGTACCCCAAAAAGCGGTAGGTACAAGTGATTTAACTGCGTCTAAAAATATTTCTATAACTGTTAATGCTGTGGGAGCTTCAATAACGCAAACCATTGTTCTACTTTCAGCCGCGTATATGCTTTATTTTAAGAAAGGTGGCGGAGCATTAGGTGTGGGCAAAGTAGTTGATGATGCGGATAATAATTTAATGGATGTAGGATGGAAAACCCGCATTTCATACGCGGATAGTGAGGGTATTTTAAATCTTAATACATTAACTAGCAACGTAGAAAATAGCATTTTATTTAGTGTTAATGGCAATTATCTTTGGAAAATTGGATATAATAGTGATAGTGCTTTTGTTATCCAAAATAATTATTATACTAATCCTCTTATAACTATGGGCTTTGGAGACAATAAAATTACAATTCGCAACAATAACTGGCGTATGATTTTTGGTAGTGATAATATAATGTTCTATAATGGTAATAAAGAATATGAACTTTCTAATCAAATGAATTCTGGTCGCTTAATTACAAATAGTATTAATACAGATTTTACAATTACAAAAAGTGCGGCCCGCATATTTTTACGCAATTCAGCCACATCGACTGAAACTGAAGGAGAAATCTTAACAATTGGTAATGGGTTGTTATTTAGAAATGCAGATGTGGGTAATTTTAGCACATTATATGACGAATATACTTTCCCCTCGCGTACAAGCGGTACGACCGCAAAAACCTACACTATTTACACTACAAAAAATATTATCTATAATTCTAATCAGCCAACTACCGCTTCTACAGGCGACATATGGCTTCAGCCTATTAGTTAAGGGGGTGATAGTATGGCGACGACAATAAATGCGACACCTTCTAATTTTTATCGTCTTTATGGTACAAATAGTTATTCATCTCTTATAATATCTACAAATACTATCGCGTATGTAGGACATTATAATAATAGATATAGAACCGCATTTCAATTTAATAGCCTTTCATTACCTGCGGGCGCTATCATTACAGACGCAAAATTAACCTTTTATGTTAGAGCTGTAAATAGTGCTCCTGCGGATAATTTTTATATTGCGACAACAGAAAAAAACTTATCGGGTTTATCAAACGCTGACCTTATTACTACAATGACAGACATAGAAAGTGCTTCTTATAAATATAAACAAAATAGTTCAACACTTATGAATGCTTTGACTGAAAACGCGACGCATACAGAAACTTTAGATGGTTCTATTTTTAAGAACGTATATAACACTTCATTTTATATCGTTCTTGGCGGCGTGAATACGTATACTTCTAATAAAAATTTCCGTATTGATGCTTCACCCACTCCAACACTTTCTATTACATACATTCAAGGTACAATGTTTTATCGCACAAATAATCAATGGCAAGAATGTTTGGTACATTATTATGATGGTACTAAATGGGTTCAAGTAATGCCTAAATATTATGATGGTACTAAATGGGTTCAAGTAAGATAAAAAAATTAGGGGAGACACTTAATTGTGTCTCCCCTTTCTTTTTTTATTCTTCAAAATCAATTACAGGCTCTAGCGCCATTGCTTGTGCAGGCGTAATATCTCCAATTTCGCCCAAAACACTTTCATTCAGCTTGCTCGCGTTAAGCTCAATTTCACCATTAAGTAGCTGTGAAAACTCGGTATTACAAGCGATAATCTGGTCTGGCTTAATCTTAATATTACCATTCTCGTCCACTACGGGATTACCACGATCATCGCGTAGAGTGTACTTCTCAACTACTTGCATACGCGACTTATCAAATACTTCCATCTCTTTCGTCAGTTCACGCATTAGTCGTGCGACCTTGAAAGCATTTGAACCAGAAAAGTTTTTATCCATCAAATCCTTCAGTGTAGTAAACACATTTACCATATCATTTATAGTAATTTTAATCATAAATCTTCTCCCCAATGATTCATTCTTTTTTCTCTTCTTTGATTTAAAGCAAAGAATTTTCCTATACAAATTGCATCGGCTTCATCTTCGCTACAATTTAATCCATACCAGCTTTTCACTTTAGCTTGTGCTTGTTTTTTCTGCTCGTCTCGCTTTTTCCCGCTAACGCCACAAAACGCGCGCCATTCTGTAGGATAAACTAGCCCGCAATCCATTTTTTCTTCAAATAACGTATCAAAGATAACTCCTTGGGCGTTTGCGAGTTTACGATATATTTCAACTTGTTGAACAGAGTTATATGGTCCGTGTACTTGTAATTGTATATGTTCAACACCTACAAAATCTGGTTGCCATTTGTGAAGAGCTTCTATCAGCCATTTTTTTAAATCGTTAATACGCTCTGTAATGTCATCTTTATAAGATGTATATGTACCATAGTGTATTAACTTATTATCATCATACAGCGCAAAACCTGTAATGTGCGTAGCCGCATCAAGTGCAAGCACGCGCAATGTTCCTTCAGTCTTTGCCGGGACACCTGCTTTTTTCAACTGAAAGGGGTCGCCCGCGAGACATTTTTCGCATCTTTTATGTTTGCGCCATTCGTCATAAGATAACTCCACTTCGTGTCCTTCTGGACAACGCATAAATAATGGAGATTTTAAGTTTTTATATTCTGTTGATAGCAGAACCCAATGATGTTCTGCTAAATCATTTCTTACTGCGTGGATATTTATTGACACTACTTTCTACGTCCGTAGGCGTAATTTTAGTGTTAATGACTTTGTAGGCTCCGTGTTCATCAAAAATTACACGCCGACAAGAAAAATCATAATCTTTGCTAATATGCTTCCAGCGCGCACCAGCCGCAATATTTTTTATTACGCTAGTGCTTATTTCAAACTGTCGTGCAATTTGCGGCATCGTCATTTCAGTTTCTTGTAAAAGATAACAAATCTCTCTTACTTCACTTTCCCATAGATAAGCATTAGGATTTTCTTCTCCTACATTGCCCGGCGATACAAACTGTTGTTCAGCCCACTCTAGATTAGTATAATTATTATTATACACATTACCATCTTTATGAATTGCAGTTGGATGTTTTAATTCTGTAGGTGGCGGGCCAATAAAATTGTAAGCCACTACATTAGCAAGAGTTGGGCGTATGAAAGTTGGGCGTGGTTTTTCATAACCAGTATGAAGTCTAATGAGATACTCTTTATTATGTCTACAACTTATAGTAGGTTTAAGATAATCATTTATGAAACACGAATATACATTGCCATTTTCGTCAATTAAATAACGGCCTTTCTTAACCCCGTCATAGACGAGAGGTATCGTTAGCATTTACACTACTTCCAAAACCGCCTTCGCCGCGAGTAGAAGTTTTAATATCTTCTATGCTATTAACAAACTCACTTTTAAAGCGATAAACTGGCTTTAGCGCAAGTTGAGCAATGCGGTCGTTGACGTTAATAGTGTAATCTTCATTGGAAATATTGTCAAACAGAACACAAATTGGGCCTAGATAATTTTCATCAATCGTCCCTTGGCCATTAGAAATACGTAGGGGAGTTTTCATACTAATACCACTACGAGCACGCACAAGCAGTTCGTAATCCATAGGGATTGCGGCTTTCAGACCGGTATTAACTTTAAATCCTCGTGCCCCCGCAGGAATAACAACCTCTTCAGGACAATATACATCACAACACGCGTCTTCTTCGTGAGCATAAGTTGGTAGTTTAGCCGTATCAATTGTCTTTTCGAAATAAACGGTTGTTACATAATTACCGAAACGCTCAATAACTTTGTCATATAAAGAGACTAGTGCATTAAGAATAGCACTCAAGACTTGTGTCTTATATACATTAGTAAAGCCTGCTTCATTTACAATTGCATCAACCTTTTCTTTAACATCATTGCGGCCTGCAATGATGTCATCTTTCGTCATTCCTCGCGAAACGGCTTCTACGTACATTTTTTTAATGTTATCCGAAGTTAGTTCTTTTTCAAAACGTTTAAGAGAAGCGTCTATAATAAGTCCAGCCGCTTCTTCTGTAAAGCTTTCATCTTCAACTTCGTTAATTGCATCAATTAGCTCTAGAATTGGATTAATATCATTTTCAAACATATTTTTCTCCTTAACCAAAGAACATTGCTTCCGCGCCCTCATAGAGTTTTTCAATTACGACGCAGTAATACTCAATATCTTCTTTAGTTTCCTTATTTTTCTTCTTTTTAAAATCAGCTTTATAACAACTTAAAAGATAGTGCTCGCTATCTTGTGAAGCTTTAAAATCTTCAATTAAATCTGTCGCCTCTTCTTCAGTTGCGCACAGATATGTCAGCCTGTCCCTCGTCAGTGTCGCCATCTGCGGTAAGCCCCCTTTCTTTCATCTTTTCAAGCAGTGCTCTATAGGTTTCTTGCTTTACATATTCTTTAAAACTATCTCGATGTTGGCGCGCGGGTTTAGAACGAGCAGCTTTTTCAAAAGCACGTCGTTCAGCCCGATTGCGTGGCTTAAGATATTCTTCTAGTTTTTCATCCATTTGCAGTTCAAACTGCTCGCTCTCGTTCATAGAAGACACCCTCTGTCAGTTAACTTTTCCATTAGTTCACAAATCTCATAAAAATCTTTCTCGCAAAATGAATCGCTGGACAGAAAAATCTCTCTATCATTATTTACTTCATTTACACGTGCTACTGTAAGATGACCATCCTCATAAATTACGCAATAATTAAAACCAATAAATCTTGTCATATCAGCCATTTCCTTTCGTTTGATTATACCCATACTCATTCGCTTTAAAAAATTCAATATAAAACTTTTCTTTTTCATTGAGCTTCTCCTTTGAGCATTCACATAATTTCTCAAAAGTGAAGTTCCACAAACCTTCTTCAGCCATAACTTGATGAATTTTTTGATTAGCTATAGAACTAATGCCAAGCGCGCCTTTTATATGTTCTTGACAGCGGCTCTTTAATTTAGTAGACTGACCTATATAAACTTTTCCGTTTGAAAGATTTGTGATTTTGTAAATCCCAGGTTCATCTCCCATTTCTATACGTTTCATAAGCTCTGCGGTGGGCTTTTGAACGTACTCGCTCCATATAAGTTTAGGGAGCAAATCTTTATTAGAGAGATGCGGTTCAACTTCTTTAAGTAAAAAATCAATATCTTCGCGTGCTTGTGGAGAAATCTGTAAACAATAAAATAATTTTTCTTGTTCTTCTTTCTCCATACGCTGTAGCGGTTCAAGAAGAGTTTCATAATTTTGCTTACAAGAAGCAATTTTATCATTATATATCGCTTCAGTTTCTTGCGTGGCTTCTTCCAGCATTTGTAGCATATGTTCTGTCTGTTCGCGTTTAATAGAAAGAGTGCTATCTATCAATTGACATTCTGCTTCATAAGCTGTACGTTTTGCTTCTCTATAACGGTTAATATCTACATCTATTTGGTTTTGACGTTGAGCGTATGCTTGGTTAAGCTCATTAAAAGCTAGTTTAATGCGTGTATACTCTTCACGCATTTCTTTCTCTTGATGTTTAAGTTCTGTATTTTCTTTATAACGCCAGAAAAAACATACAATGAGTAAACTACTTAATATAGTGATTATTAGGATTTGTGCCATTCAATCACCTGGGCCACGCATATTGCGCCCGCTGTATTACCTGCCGTAGCGACAAGTAGCGGGATAATATTGCCCCAACTGTCACTGAACCAGAAATAAAACATATCAGCAACACAATGGCGAAAACCACATAGCAGAAAACACGGGATACAAAGAAAAATACCAAACTCTTTATGCTGCGTAGCAGTACGATAATGATAAATCGCAAGATACATTAGAACACCTGTCATAAATGCTTTTAAAAAAAGATGTAGTTGATTGATATCCCAATAGCCAGTAAGCGTTGGACGCTTAAATGAATAAAAAGTTATCATCGCGCACAGAAAAGTACCGATAAAATTACCAAGCCAGATAAAAGCAAGAGAAGACAGACTCCAATCTTTATCATCATAAAAACCAATTTTACCAGTGTAAAGACTAGAACCTAAAAAGCAAATGAAATAAAGACCGAGCGCGAATAGTAAAGCACCTACATATTTATTTTCGCAAGACTGATAAACATTGCACCCAATGCCGATAAGAAAGCCCGCGAGAACAGGAGAAGAAAGTTTCTTTATCATCCGTTCCTCCATATATTATATCATAGTTTGTCGTAAATGTCAAGTAAATGGATTAATATTTACAGCAACTATCATTATTACTACACGTAATTTCATACGTCTTATAGTGGCCATAATCATAATTTGGTGTAGTAGTAATAGACTTTTCTAGCTCACATTTACGATAACCATCTCGAAACCCTTCATCATAAACTTCATCAAGCATTCGTTGAAGTGTTTCTGTATCCAATGTTTCCCAATCAATTACTTTATACTTCATTACAAATCCTCCTAAAAATCTGATTAATTTGTCCAAATAAAATATATAATATTGAGTTGAAAATAAGCCCCGCGATTAGATTGATAATACTGGCTTCGATCCCAAAAGTCTTATAAAAAGCCGCAGACATAAAAATAGCTACTAACATAACAATCATAATTATCACGACTGAAAAATTGAAATACAAATCTGCGGGAGATTTTTCTTTTAATTGTTGTCTTTCTTGCGGATGCGAATACTTTTCAATATGTAAGTCTTGACTACCACAATAAGGACAAATAGTATGATGGGTAAATATTTTCTTTCCGCAACTATTACATACTAATACATCCATTTTACTCTCTCCTATACCGCAATAAAATATTCTTCTAAATCGTGAAAGCTGTCCGCGCACTGAATATATGATGGCCCGCCTAGCTCCGCGATTTGAACCAGATAAGTGAAAGTGTTGTTATACTTGTTCAGTCGTTCCCACGTATAATTACAATGAATATAAATAGGGATTTCAGGATATTTTTTTCTAATATCGCGTGCGAGTTGAAATACTTGCTTGGGTGTATTCATTGGTTCGCAACACCCATAGCCGAGATGAACTTCTTTACATTCAAGATGACGAGTAAGAACGTCCGCGAGAAGATTAGTATCACATTCAATATCAATACCTTCTAGCTGCGGATAATTATCATACTCGTTTTCTTTACCAAGATATTGCGTGCGAGAAAAAATGTAAATAGCTTTATTTTCTACATACCACGCACGTTTTAGTTTAATAATGCTCATAGCACAGTTGGCTCCTTCCGCATCTCGTCAATAATTTTTGCGAGAGCTTCATCGGCTTGTTCTTTTTTCACATAATGCGCACGACATTCAGCCCATTCAGGCATTTCAACAGAATATCGCACAATAAAAGCATCTTCGCCATACTTACGAATATCTTGATAGAAATCACAATTATAGTCTTCACGTTCTGGCTTAAAAGCGCGATGAAACTGATGGCGGGCCGATACGGCGGGACGCTGGCTCTTGTTTACGAAGTAAGAACCAGTGATGGTATTGTAAATTGTAAAGAACTCCATAATACGGCGCTTTTTGTGAGGATGTGGCATAATTTTTATCTCCTTTCAATTTGTAAGTCTATTATATCATAGAGTGGATGAAAAGTCAAGTAATTGAGGAAGCTTTTACAAAAAAAAATCCTCCATTTGATTTTTTAAAGATTTATGCAGGTTTTCATTTTGTGTCATAAAAAATCTCCTTCATATTAAAAATACGCTGATTCCGGCTACCCCTCATTTTAAGAGTTAAGTCCTTTTCTTCTTTAATAAAAGGACCATCTATGATATAATCAATTTTATTAAAAATTGTTTTAAGCGTTTTATCTTCCTCTAGAAATAAATCCTCAATTAAATAACCAGTCCAAATGTAAACGGGAGTATCTGGGTATGCAACTAAAACTTGCTCTATAATATAAAGCGTATGCTCACGGTTTTGTGGACAAAGCGGTTCGCCACCAAGAATACACAGATTACGTTTAATACCATTTTCACGCATTGCGATAAGCAACTCTTTCATTGTATTATCTGTAAAATCAATACCGCCATTAAAATCCCACGTTTCAGGGTTAAAACATCCATCACAATGGTGCGGACACCCCTGAAGATAAACACTTACGCTAATGCCGGGAGCATTCGCTACATCATTAGTTCTTATACCAGCATATTTAAATAAAGTCATTTTATCTACCTCCTACCTCAAACAAAATAAATATTCAGTAGTATGGATAGCTCGTGCGTTTAAATTACGGCATCCTCTAAAAGTAGAATATTCTTCACTCATAACTTCTACCTCTCCAAAAGATTGTAATAATTCTACCATTTCTTCATATGAAATAAAACCTTCATTATTGTAAGAAATAATAATTTTATTCGCGGTGACATTATTTAAAGTATTTTTTAATGCTTCTAAAGCTGTAGCCTTTTTATTAAAAGAACTTCTATTCCAATTTTTAGGGATTCCACTAATTTGACTAATCTCTTCTGGAATTTTATTTTCTGCGATTAAATTAAGCATAAAATAATTACTTCCATAAGGGTGCTGATTATAAGGAGGGTCCAAATAAGCAATATCACATTTAATAGGATGCGCTATTTTTGTCGCGTCATATTGCAATATTTCAACTTCATTCTCTTGAGTAGAAAAAACAGGTTTATTTAAATATATTGTTCCACAAATACGAGATAAAGCGTTTTTCCCCTCGCCGCCCCATTGTCCTATTCCATCTTTATTTTTATAAAATCCTTTAAACACTCCACTTGTGTTAGTGTGTACAGAAGCTTCATATAAAAGTGGAGCGATAAAATACTTTTGAAAGGTCTGAGGGACAATTTTTTCAATCGCAGTTCTATAAGTATCAATTAAAATCGCGTTTTCAGGAGTATAGAAACATCTTTCACCCTTTTTTATTTTTTCACTTTTGGGGGCATAATAAGTATAAATAGGGCCAGTTGTGATAGGTTTTTCTTCTGTAATTTGATGAAGATAAAAATTATATTCTTCTATGTCAAAATCACTTTGATTTGATAAATAACAAGAGTTAATAATGTAAGAATATGTTTCTAAATCATTAGCAATAATTTTTGAGCATCCTTTTTCTTTAAAAAGTCTAGAAACCACACCAGAACCAGAAAATAAATCTAAACATATTTTATTTTTTGGCTCCGTTGCTTTTTCAATCAAAGACAAAAGTTTTCGTTTATTCCCCAAATAAGTAATAATTTGTTCATCTAAATACATACTTTTCCTCCTTTTATTTCAATATAATATTTTATATAGGCAGTTGATAATTCATACATAATATCAATAATTTGTTTTTCTTTCCAAGGCTGCTCTTGATAAAATATATTATGTGGTTTGAGTCCTGTTTTTGTAATAAAATATTTTGTATTTAATGGATTAAAACAATTTAATCCATACAGTTTTGATAACACAGTTGTTTGATTTTCAGCAAAATCACAGCCCCAACAGAACGCTATAGCAGGTAAAACATAATCTTTATCAAACATTGTTTGTAAAATCATTAGATTCTTTCCATAACGTTCTATTGCATTTCCTGTAGCTTGTTTATTTTTCCCTTCTTTTAATCTTTCATTGTTAGTTCCTTGACGTTTAGCTTCAGTAATTAAAATAGGATAGCAATTATCCATCCAAATTACGCCACCATCCGGGACGATTTTTCTATCTACGAATAATGGCAATAAATCGATGTTATGATTGTAGTCAGCCATTTCTTGAAAAGTCAAAACTTTTTTATGCGAAAAAGTATGGTTTATAAAAGTTTGATTTAATAAATTAGTAATTTTATTTGCGCACTGAAATACAAGTTCATCATCTTTTTGACTTAATATATTTTTTATTTTATGCTGTTCTGTTCTTTCTTTTAAATAATCATGTTGTGTCATTTTATTTTCCTCTTTTCTTTGATACTTTATTATATCATATTTCAAGAGAAAAGTCAAATAAAAGCCCGCCCCATTAACTTGGGGCGGGAGAAAATTATAGATTAAAATGTTGGTGTTTTACGCGTCGTTCAACTTCTTCTTGTTTGCCTTTATTAAAAGCGGTTTTATAGTCCCCCGTTAAATATCCTGTGACCCTTCTTAATTGCTGGATATTTTTGCTCCCGCATTCAGGACACTTATCGTTAAATTCATCGCAATAACCGCAATCCAAACAGGTGTCATTTGGAACATTGATAGCAAAATAAGGAATATCTTTATCCATTGCATAGTTTACAATAGTTTCTAACGCGGGGATATTATTTTTCGCCCCGCTATCAAGTTCAATGTAAGTAATACAACCAGCCGAAGAATAACCAGTCAACTGGCTTTCAATATCAATTTTGTCGAAAGGCGACATCTGTTTCCACACTGGAACGTGAATAGAGTTTGTAAAGAAATCTCTATCGCTGACATTTTTAATTTTTCCATATTTATTTTGAAATTTTTTCATTGCAGTATAGCAAAGATTTTCGGCAGGAGTATAGTATACACCAAAATTAAGTTTATATTTTTCTTTAAATTCTGCACACCGAGTTTTAAAGAGCTGTTCAATTTTTTTCGCAAGCTCCATTCCTTCTTTAGAAGTCTGATCTTGCCCAATAAGAATTTGCAAGGTCTCGGCCAGCCCTAACTGACCGATTGCTAGTGTTCCATGCTTAAGCGCGCTTTTAATCCCTTCTTCTGGAACATATCCCGCCATTAAACCATTTTCATACATAAATTTAGCAGAAGCTGGATTTTGAGAACAAATATAATCAAAGCGCTCAATTAGCATATCTTTCGCTTCATGAATTTTTTTATCAAGAATTGACATAAAGATATTTTTTGCGGAATATCTGTCATCTAAGTTATCATCAGATAATTCCTTTGCTTGCATAGCTAAAGTTGGCATGATAATTGTTACAGGACAAATATTACCCCTGCCATCTTTTTGTTGCCCCAGACCATTGACGTCCCAGCCGTTCGCTGTGCGGCATCCCCAATAATGTTTATAAGAGTTCGTCAATCTCTTACCATATGGCTATATATTACTATATAGTTCAGACTATATCACATTCCCATATTGTTTTGTCTTTTATAGGAATCTCATCTTTTCAGACCACTTGGTCTTACTCTACTTGCTTACTCATATAAGTTTTTCTCTTATATTATGCTTTCGATAGTCGTTTAGCTTTTACTCATTTATCAATTTTTTATTCTTCGTATTTTAATCCGTAACCTTTGCAGGATTTCTGTTTTCCATTACAACAATTATAAATATTTGTTCTTGCGACTTTTAAATCATCACAACACTCTTGTGTATTGTTGTAGATTTTAATAATTTCATTAGTTATTAAATCATAGGCAATAATTCGGTGTTTAAAAGTGCAAGGATAAGGTTGTCGCAATTTTAGTTTAAATGCGTGTAAATCATTTTCTGGATGCGTTATCCATTCAAGATTATCCGCATTATTATTTTGCTTATTTCCATCTTTATGATTAACCACAAGTCCTTCATTATAACCATCACAAAAATGATAAGCAACTAAACGATGAATAAAAAATCTCTTTTTAATTGGCGAATATAGTGTAACTCTTTTATATCCTATATTATTTTTATCGCCAATTAGAATATTACCAGTTTTTATATTTTTAACTCTACCATAAGAACTAATTTGATAATATCCTTCATAATTTTCAATGTCTTTCCAAATTTCCATATTTTACCTCCAAACGAGCAATTCTGAAAATAAAAAAGACAAATGAGTTTTAGCACAGGATTGTCCTTTAATTTGCACGTATAAAGGATTTTTCTTGTTTAGATGAGTTATTCAAAACACATTACTATGTTAGGCCACAGTTTTATTTATGGTCGAAAAATAGGTCTCTGGTCTATTTTTGTCATATCCTTTATTTCCACTCCAATCTAGATTAGCGTAGTTTGGGTATAGGCGTAAAGCAGTTGATTTTAAAGCAAGTTGATATAAATCATAATTTGGGTCTCCTGGTTTTTTATTTATCCCCTCACCAAGTTGAAAAATACTACAAGGAAAAATAGGTGTTTTATGAAGTTTACCTACTCCTTTAATAGAACCTTCGAGTAAAGCCCTAATTACCATACGTCCTTCTGGAAGAGAGCAAGAACCGAAGTTAATAGAGGTAAAAGGAAGTTGCAATAGTTATTATCTGTGAGCTTTTTATCTCACACTCTGGAGATTTCTCTCATTTTCATCGACCTGTCACTTCAGGCCCAGTTTAGCGTACATTATCACCTTTGCCATTACGCAGTCAGGGATGAGCACTCTTGGATGGATTATATTTATTCACCATCTACGCGTTGCACTATTCATAAGCCTTTCGCAATCTTATGAATTAGCACACTGTTGTCTTGATTCAATTCGCTGTTTTATCAAATCATAGCGTTCTTTTTTTCGAGAAAGATAAATTGTTGAATTTTTATAAATAAAAGAGCCAATTTTTTCAATATCTTCATAATTAGTATATTGAATTTCGCTTAGTTCTTTATTTTTATAATCATATGGAGTACGAGAAACTTTAAGATTTAAAGTTTTCACTAAATAATTATTGATTTCTTCCATAAGTTGGTGCGTCCCGCAGAAAGAAATTTTATGTTTAAATCTTTTTCTCCCGTCTGGCGGAATAAACCATTTAGCTTCAATATTTCCATCTCCGTCTAAAATACCTCTAATAAGATGCGACATCAAACTTTCTGGAAGAACTGGTAAATGTGTATGAAAAGTCTTTTTTGGCACAACACCATATTTAGCTAAATCATCTCTCATTTTATTACTCAAAACAGATGCTTGCGAGCATCCTCTTCCATCTTGTGCGATTTTACGATTAGATTTTACTAAATCAAGCCATTTTTGTAAGATATAAGCGTCCTCATCTTTTTGAGTTAGAGAACAAACTGCTTGTGTTCTATTTGTATCATACACATTTCCATCTGTTATGAAAAAGCCTAAATAATATGCTTTTTCTTCGCTATCAATTTTCTCAAACCAATTTTCTTGCAATTGTGGAGAAAAAATTTGAGTTTTTTTCCATTTGGGGATGTTTTTACAAATTTCTCCCGCAGTTGGAGCAGAAATATTGAATAGCTTTGCTAGATTCGCAATTGTTATTGGATTATTTCGATAATAATCCCGAATTTCTCGTTTCTTTTGATTTGATATTTTCTTCGACATTTTCGTTCCTCCTTGGGCTTTTCATGTCTTTGAATTTTAGATATTCTGTGTTTTTGCTCATTTTTTTACTAATAATTTCTTATTAGGGAAACCAGTTCAATTTCCACTTCTTGATTGTAAAGTATTTAGATTATGAAACATCCCTTCAACCGCCTGTTGAAGTTCCCGTTCTGTCATTTCCATTGCATAACCATACGCGCCTTTATAAACTTTATATTCGTTGTCTTGAATCCCCGCATTCATTGGAATATGTTGAAATAATTTTTCATTATTTATATTTTCGATATATTTTAGGCCATCAATATAATGTTTTCTA
>ERZ1034855.474-NODE-474-length-15590-cov-20.933717_pt1 | contig 15590 bp, 20 predicted proteins | sample MGYA00520699_ERZ1034855 | MGnify/ENA primary metagenome ERZ1034855 (study PRJEB33766, sample SAMN09781730) | gut metagenome | biome: gut microbiome | host: Homo sapiens | place: Madagascar | study: EMG produced TPA metagenomics assembly of the PRJNA485056 data...
TAGCGCGGTAGGGCTTGGCGTTGGATCGTCACGCGCTCCGGGGTAAAGCCGCCCCGGCGGTCATTGGAGAAGCGCCGCCGGCACTATATGCATGAGCGGCGCTCTCTTTGTAAGAAAGAAGGTGTGGTATAACATGGCATATATAAAGCCCGAAGGTACAATATATCTATTGCAGCGCATCCCGCTGCGTCCCGATCTTAACATGACAATTTACCCTTGGGCATCGAAAGAAACTCAATTCAACTGGTTTTTGAAACACAAGCTATATACCTATGAGGGTACAACGCGCGTTCGCGGGAATGCCGTTATGGTTGAGATCGAAACCGATCGAGTGCTGCACTGCAATTATATGATGTTCCAAAATAAAGGCTATTCAAATAAATGGTTTTACGCCTTTGTCACAAATGTAGAATTTGTGAATAATGTCACAACACGATTGACATTTCAGCTTGACCTTTTTCAAACATGGTGTTTTGATTGGGATATCCAACCTTGTTTTGTTGATCGCGAACATGTAAATGACGATACCATCGGCGCAAACACTGTTCCGGAAAATCTTGAACATGGGGAATATATTTGTGCATCCTCTGCAAAAGCCGGGATTTCACAAAAAATTAATATTGGTATAGTAACCACGCCACCAAAAGATGAAGATATTTCTGGAAGTTTTGATGGTTATATTTATAGTGGCGGTAATGTAAGATGGGCAACGGAAGCCGGTAGTGTAAATATGATTTTGAAAAACTTGAACGATACAGGCGGGATTGAACGATTGGCGGCTTTGTATGCCACGGTTAGCAGTATACCGCAGTCAATCGGTGTAAACCGTCCTACATATGGATTCACCCCGAAAAATAATAAACTTTTTGTATATCCTTATGTTTATGCGCTTTTGTCAAATCTTAACGGGCATGAAGGACAATTTGAGTTTGAAAACTTTTCATCCGGAAATGCTTCTTTTGCGCTTTATTCCGATCCCGGACATCGTCCCGCCGATACTTTTGTAGCTGTGCCGCAAGGGTATAAAGGTGGATTCGGAATTGATAACAGTGTAAGTATTTCAGGGCTTCCGCAGTTCGCATTTTCAAATGATACTTATAAAACTTGGCTTGCACAAACTGCCAATGTGCGCGGATCAACACTTAAACACACTTTGCAAACTTCGCAAATGCTTTTAGGCACACCCGGACAGGTCGGGCATCTTGAAGCGATGCATGAAGCTGAAGGATTAGCCGACACAGTAAATACGCTTGCGAGTAGTATTTCCGGGGCTATCAACATGGGCATGAGTGCAGCAGGTGAAAACTACGGTGGGGCGGTTGGTGCCGGAACGGGCATTCTTGGCGGCGTAGCATCTGCCATGACTCGCAACATGCTGCGGGATATCCGGTATGAGAATCAAAGAGAAGTTATACAAAATAACACTGCCGCAGTCGTAGATGGTTTAATGGCGCAGAAAAAAGATCATGCTGTCGGCGGCTGCTCGCTTTCCGGAAACATTGTCGGCGGCGGTTCTCTCCGCGCCGGGGTTTTTGATTTGGCATGTTTTGCAATGCGCATTAAAGACGAATTTGCCCGAATCATTGACGATTATTTTTCCCTTTATGGTTACGCCGTCCACCGTGTAAAAGTTCCGAATTTTGAAGGGCGCTACACATGGAATTATGTCAAAACAGCAGGATGCGTTTTTAAGGGCTACGACATCCCGCTACAAATGCAGATGCAGCTTGCCGCATCTCTTGATGCCGGAATGACATTTTGGCACACACCTGACAATTTTGGGGATTATACACAAGATAATTCGATCAAAAGCAATTAACAAAAATGAAAGGAAAAATGATATGGACAGAATCAAAGATTTTATCTCGGTAGCTGCGGGGGCGGTCGGATCAGCAATCGCCTGTCTGTTCGGCGGTTGGAACTCCGCAATGCTCACACTTTGCATTTTTATGGCTGTTGATTATCTTTCCGGGCTTGTCGTTGCCGGTGTATTCCATAAATCCCGCAAGAGTGACGGCGGGGCATTGGATAGCAAAGCCGGATTCAGAGGGCTTTTCAAAAAAGCCTTTATCCTTCTTGTAGTCCTCCTTGCTTATCGTTTGGATTTGCTCATCGGATCGCAGTATATAAAAGATATGGCATGTATTGCATATATCGTAAATGAAACGCTGTCAATTATCGAAAATTTGGGGCTTATGGGCGTACCCGTGCCGAATGTTATTAAAAAGGCAATTGATCTACTTAACAAAAAGTCCGATGGTGGTGATCAAAAATGAGTAACAGCCCTTTGATTGACTATGTGCACAAAACCGTTAATTATTCCCCGCGCGGCAAATCGACAATCAAAAAAGTAACGATCCACCATGCCGCTGGGCGAATCAGCGTTGAAGGCATGGGCTATCTTTTCGGAAAGCCCGAACGGCAGGGCAGTGCAAATTATGGGATCGGATCGGATGGAAGAATTGCACTATTCGTTGATGAAAAAAATCGCGCGTGGACATCCGGCAGCCCCGATAATGATTATCAGGCTGTAACAATCGAAGTTTCCAACTGCGAAAATGAAAGCCCTTGGAAAGTCTCCGATGAAGTATATCATCAGCTTATCCGGTTAACCGCTGATATTTGCAAAAGGAACGGCATCAAAAAACTGTATTATACCGGGGATGCTTCCGGGAATCTCACAATCCACAAGTTTTTCCAAAAAACCGCTTGCCCCGGTGAATATCTTGAATCAAAGATGCCGGAAATTGCCGATGAAGTAAATTATATTTTGAAAGGAAATGAACCCATGACAAAAACAGAGCGAAAAGAGCTTGACGCTGTGGAAGCCCGTGTTGAAAAAAAGTATAACACGGTAGACGATTGCCCCGAATGGGCGCGGGATACCGTCAAACGGTTGAGCGCGTCCGGCATCCTTGCCGGGGACGGAAACGGTTTTGCCCTCACCGAAGATATGCTTCGGCTTCTTGTCATGATTGATCGCGCCGGGGTATTCAAATAAAAATATGTTGCCTTTGTTTTCCTCCGGTCGAATCAATAAAAAGTCCCTTGCCTTGGGGAATGGCAAGGGGCTTTTGTTTTTATTCTTTCGATTTTTGCAAAAACTCGTTGAATATATATTTGCATTTTGGGTTTGTGTATAGCAGATTCAACGACAACATTTTCCGAATCAGATCTTTATTTACAAACTGATATAATTGCAGCGGGCTTTTGATTTGCACTTTTCCGCGCCCCATGGGGGAAAAGTCAATCAATAGTGTGTACGGGTCAATTACCAAAAAATACAGCGCACCGGGCAGAAAATAGGTTGAAAAGCTGATTGCCGCTTTCCGTTCCCGTTCGCTCATTGGATGATTCACAATTGCAGGATCTTCCCGAATTTTTCCCGTTGTTGCGACATCGTTTCCCGGAAGTCGGTTTAAGCTGCCGATTTCGGAATCCGTCTCGAACGGCATACCGCCGTAAAATAATGCAATTTTTGCAGTTTTCTCACCGTCAAGATACCCGCCCAATTTATATATATTGCCTTGTTTTGGCAGAATCACATCCCAGTCAATGCCGAAAAGTTGCGTAAAATATTGATTGTATTTTGACAATTCTGTATCTATGTTTCCAAGCAGGATGCATTTTCCCGGACGATTTCGGAAAACCGTTGATATCAAGTTGGAGAAAAGGCGCGGTTCTTCGCTGCCGATATATTCCCATTGTGTCACCGGTATAAATTCTTCAAACACTGCCCATACAGTTTTATCAAAGCGGCTTGATTTTTCAGTTTTTGCCATTGACAGCGATGTATTATAGCCGATCTGCGCGCCGTCCTCATTGATAAAATAGCGCCCTTCAAGCTGCAATCCTGTTTCCGGTTCAAAGTAGCGATCCTTCCGGCGCGCGTCCGACATAAGCCTGGAGATCAATATAAATTGTTCATCGGGGGAACACATGGACGCGATCCCCCGCGACACGCTTGTGCTTTTTCCCGTGCCGCGCCCCGAAACATCGATATAATAATCGGCATCGGGGCATTTTGAATATACCTCTTTCCAAAAATTATGATATTTCATTTTTGTTTCCTCCTTTGTTTCCACCCGTTCGGGATATTGTAATATTTGAGCGTTTCTTGGTTCTTTTTCGCCGTTTTACTATCGGCGGGAAAAACACAATAATTTGTATCCTCCAGCACTTGACAACACTTTATAAATCCGAGATCGCGCCCGAAGCAGCGAAAATTTGGCGATAATTTGCCGGTCGCTGATAGTCCATACTGTACATCATAAAATACACCGGGGGAAAGAAATTTGTCAACGGCTTGCAAAAAGCTTTTGCCCCTCTCCATTTCTTCCCGCAATAATTTTTGCGTTTTCTGCTCCGATAGTCCGGACAGCGTAAGCGATAAATTTATATCATCACCCGGCAGCAGACCGACACATTTCATGTTGCCGATTGCAACAAACTTTTCAAACCGGTGTTCCTGCTCTTCTTCCAGTTTTCCCACGCCTGGCGCGATATCCTCAAAGGACAAAAAGCAATCAAGATCACGATAAAAAACTTTTGATGTGATACCGGCGTTAAAATCTGCAAGCCCTTTTGATATGTCACCGCTGCCGGTTATCTTTGCGCTGTCGGTATGCGCATATAAAATACGATACCCCAAAGAATCCCAGTGCAGCAGTTGCAGCACATTTGCAAGCCGCCCCCACTGCGCTACAAACATACCCACGGTAAAGGGATAGCTGTCCGCTTTATAATTATCCTGTTTTACATCATCAATTCCGATCCGTTCAAGGTGTATTGGTTTTTGATACAGCAACCCATATTGCGCATTTAACATCGCCTTTTTCCCGTGATACCATTTTTCGCAAAGAAAAATATTATCGTCCACGGAAAACGCTTTTGAAATGGGAATTGATTCTGTTTCGGCAATTTCGAATGCTTCCGGATATCCTCCGCGCAGTAACTCACCCATTTTTTTATTAACAGCTTTTGCATGTATTTTGATATCTGACGCCGATATAAAGCGTTCCCGCAAAATCGGGTGTAAATATCCCATTTTGCACGAAAAACCATCAATAAACTGCACATCGTCCACCGCGTACAGCATGGAAAAAATCAGTAAATCAATATGCGTAAAATAAAATATACCGCTATCGCATGATACTATTTTATTGTGGTATTGCATATTTCTTTCGCTCAATTCTTCCACCTTCCAGGCGGGAACATACGGCAGCAGATTTTTCCGATCCCGCAGCCTGGCGCCCTCAAAGCGCACAGAAAAGAATCCCCCATTGTCACCAAATCCGGCATTTGGATCATCGGATCGAAAGCCGTATTTGTCATAGTATTGCCGCCGCTTTTCGCACATGCCCCATATTGCCGAAAAATAATCTGCTGTGCAGCGCTTTATTTCCCCGCAGGGATAGAACGAATCAAGCGCTTTTGCGGGGTACAAACTGGAATAATCAAAGGTATGCACATCATACCATTCTATTCCGTCAACGCCTATAGGGGTAACGATGCAGCCACCTCCCGCGCATTTGTGGATCAATTCAAAATCCGTTTCCTGCTCCGGCATGACGGCAGCCGTATAACGTTTTAACTTTTTCCGAAAATCATCATCAAGGGATGCAGCGCGCTTTGTCGTTATTTTCTCCCGCTGCCTGGTGAGATATTTTTCGATTGTTTTGCAGTCTGCAACATATTTTGATACCTGCGTAAGCGTAAACGGCAGCTTGTCAATGGATGTTTTGCGCATCAAGGTAAGTTCATGCGCAAACGGCTGCAGCGCGTCAAAGTATCCGAAGAATGCAAGCATACAGTCATTCATACAATATTTTTTTTCGCTCTCTGTCGGCTTTAAATCTGCGGCAGTCTGCACGGTGCATAAATAATCATACGCTTGCCCCACGCCCATTTTTGCGACCTTCTCACCATACAGGCGCGCGGCTTTTGCCCCGACCTTTGACAATGATCCATGTATCACATTATTTGTATCAATGATCCGGATGCCGCCGCCGATTTTCTTTTTCCCGGCGCGGAAAGAGATTGTTATATATTTGTCCGTTCGCGTACTTTCCGGCAGATATTTGACGGACAAATCCCCGCCGCGCTGCTCCGCTTCGTAGTCCAATAACGATTTCAGCACACTATAATAATTGGAATATATAACATTTTCATCAAATCCAAGATTTTGAAATGACACGATGCAATTTTCCGAACGGCTTTTTGTGAGAATATCCGAAAAGAAATTGACAAAGGCAACAGAATCATCAAAGGCAGCGCAGCCGCTGCCGACAGGCTCAAACGCCTGATACAAATCCCCGGCAAGCGCCTTTTTTGTCTGCTCCGCTGTGTACTCCGCCCAACACATAAAGCGCGGTATGCCCAGTTTGCAAACGGGGGACAGCGGCAGAATTTCCCGCGCTATCCCATACTTACGCGCATAGTATGTTATAATTTGTTGATGTTGTTTTTCCTGCACGGTGGGAATATAGCAAAGATCGGGATTTTTTGAAACGATCGCGTCATAAAATTCAAACGCTTCCTTTTCCGTTCCGAAAATAAACCGATCCAGCTTTGCGACAATTTCGGGGGCAGAATCCCGCAAATCCTGCCCCCAGTCAAGCCCCCATGCGATGCCCGTTTCCGTGTCAACGGAAAACCAACGCCCCAAAGATTGACGCATTTTTTTTTTTCCTTTCAGAAAATATTTATAAAGTCCGATTCAGTTTTCGCAACTTTCCCGCCCCATTGATCTGCCATAGCTTTGGCGATTGCCAGGAAAGTTTTTGAACGGTTTTTCGCTCTGTCTTTGTCATGTTTCATTGATTCGCACCAATATACTCTTTTCCCGTTTTCCCTGATTTTAACCGGCTGCGGTTTTGGCAGATCAGATACTATTTCGAGTGGTTTAAGCCCCTTTAACCATAGGCAAGTCCGCTTTAACTGATAGTTTTCGCGATCATCGATGCCATTTGCAAAAAAGTATGGATGTATTATTTGATCAGGCTTGCGATAATATCTTGACATATACCCCAACGGATTTTCAACGGCTATTTTCTCACAATTTGCATTTATAATTTTCATAAAAAATACAGCCGCTTCCGTTCTTTTTACTTCTCTTTCAAGTGCCATATTTCCATATATTTCAGCATTAAAAAATTTGTTCCCCGCAAATGATAAATAAGTACAAGGGGGATGCGCTATAATCAAATCCCAGCTGCCTTTTACAGCCCTTTTTGTTCCGTCCTGCAACGGGAAAACTGTATTGCCATTGATATATTTTAACACATCATCGCATATATGCCATTCAGGATACCCTCCGCTGCACTCCTGTATATCGCAGGAATATGCACGGTGCCCCAATTCGCGGAAAGCTTTGCAGACTGTTTGCGATTCTTCACAAGCTATAAGCACATTCATTTTGTTTTTTTTACCCCCTCAGTTTTTTCAATTTATACGCATCTTCGACCTGCTCCAAAATGGAAATTGCCCGTTCGCGCTCCATCTGCTGCCACTGGTTATTTAGATCGCTGTGTTCCCTGTAGTAATTATTGATTAAATCCTTTGCAGCTTGGTTATATTGCAGCGAATCACCGGGTTTATAGCGTGATGCATAATCGGCGGCAAGCTGCTCCAACTGTGCAGACAGTTCTCCAGGCACACTGTTTAACAAAGCTTGCGGGTTATTCACAAGCCCGAAATCAAGCTCCCTTTGTGTATCGGCTCTTGTTTTTTTCGCCTGTGCTGCCTGTTTGAATGACACGCCGCCGGTTTTCTGCAACTCTCTGTTGATATAGTTACCGATGTTTTTCGGTGTTTTCCCGGTACTCCGGCGCGATTCCCTCCGGATATATTTCGCGCCGCTGCTCTGTCCGGCAAGGCGTTTTGCCGCTCCGGCAGCGTTGCCGCGCTCCAACATGCGCAGCGCGGTTTTGTCCGATGTTTTGTAAGTTACACCCTTGTAAACAAATGTTGTTTTATTTTTTGGCATCGTTTTCACCTCCCAAAAATGCCCATTCTATCAACTGCGAGAGTCCCACGATGCAAGGCGGTATAAAAACAAAAAATAAAAGACACCACCAAAGCCCATAAACAAAAGCAAACACACACGGAAGGATGAAAAGCGCGACAAGAATCACAACGCAGAAAAAAAGAAGATAAACGGCAACGATTCTTTCCAAAATGTTTTTCATTACTCAATCTCCTGTATCATGTAGTTAAGTCCGGCAAGCTGTACCGGTATAAAAGCCCAAGCCCAAAATCCCCACCAAAAGTTATATATCGCCGCATAAATAATCGGGGTTATGATTGTAACAGCCAAAGATGCGACGATGGCAACGGCTACAAAAACGGTATAAAACAGTTTCATCAAATCACCCCCTCCCGAATCAGCGAATCGAAAAATGCATCCGGATTGACACCGGCGAAATCCAAATAATCAACGCAAAGCTGTTGACGGCTGCCAAAAAGAAAATCCAAAGCGTCGCGGGAATAATGTCCGGACGTTACATCCTTAACAGCTTGCACAACAACAGCAAGCGCGATCGCGCGCAAGCTGTCATCGGAAGGGGATGTTCTCAAACTGTTTTGTATCACATGGTTGTCAAAGCGTTTCATGCTCACAAAATGCTGATGTGCGCATTTTGCGTTCTTTGTTGTTTTGCTCATTTTGTTTCATCCTCCATCAACACAAATATATATTTACCATCGACTATAGCAGGTTTGTTCCAGCAATCGTTGCAATTGGCAGAAAAACAATCGCTATCGGGCAAACCCAGTATATGTTTACCGTCCGAAAATCCATAATTCTTAGGACATCCATAAACGCCGTCGTACCACTCATCGTTGATCTTATGCGGTTCAGCATCCAGCGCAATCCACTCCCTCCGCGTCATAAATCGCATTCGTTTAATTATCCTTGATTTACTCATTGTTGCACCCCCAACCATTCATAAAAATCATTTTCCAAACCGTGCGAAATGATAATGTTTTTAATGGTAAAATATCCGATTCTTGCAATCGATTCATTATAAGAATCATTTTCCTGATAGGATTCATTTTCCCGATCTATGTTCTTTTGCCACAATTCCCTGCAATCCTTCGCTGCCTTGAAAAGATCGTATTTGTCAAATTTGCCGTACATATTCTTCTTCCGTCCTTCCTGCGGGGATTTGCCGCCCGCTCTGACAAGTTGTTTGGTTATACTCTATCAAGCATTTCCCTGCCAGTCATATTCTCTTCGCCATACCCAAACACCTTGACCAACTCCCAACAAGAGCTGCCCAAATCCATATACTCCCCGCCGAGATATTCAGACAAGCTTCCGATGGAAGAAAATGCTTTGTCGTCACAGATATACACCGTGTCATTGTCGTGGAAATGGTCATTCAGCAGCATCATTTTTACTACCACACCCATCTTGGTGTTCATGTTTGCAATTGTTGCTTTCATTTTGTGCATTGTCATTTTCCTTTCTTTACTTTCTGATACTATTATACCATTGGTATTCATGCTAATTCTGCATTATTTTGTAACTGATTTGTAAATGAAATGTAAACAACAGAAAAGCCCTTGCATAATGCAAAGGCTTTTGAGTTGTGCCAAGGTCAATTGTAATGAGCGGTAACGCTCCAATATATTGTAGTGTTTCCGCTTCCGAATGCTATACTGACCGGCTGCGTTGGGTTGACCGCAACGGATGTATTGAGCACTTGCGTTCCGGCGGTGGAATCCACACAAAAGCCGGATATTTTAATATTATCCGTGCCGCCCACAAGTGCGGTATAGATAAACTTTGCGTAAAAATTTCCAGTGCCGATATTGATAGTTTGCCCGCCTAAATCCATAGTTGCCGGGTTTGCGCTGTTTTGACAAAATCCGCTTACCTCAATTGTAATAACATCATCGGATGTAAGATATCCGGCGGGGATGGGAACGGAAAAATCTGTTTCGAACCATACGTTGTTGTAATAACAAACGGAAATATTTTTCGTATTGTCATTTTCAAGGACAACGGATGTTTTGTTCCCCAACTCATCCGTTGCCGGATAAAGCTTGAATGCCTGCGCTGGTGTCTCTGTGATTTGTGTATCAAAATCTTTATCACCAAATTGGATTTGTTTTGCAGCAAGTTCGATCGTGTCTTTTTGCACCCGGACGCGTGATCCGGCGTTCGGAATATCGTCAATATCGCCGCCCTCCAGCAATACGGGTTTTTCCAACGACCAAATGCCGTTTGATTTTTCGGCTTCAACGGAAGTTCCTGTTGCCTGGTCTTCAACTTGCAATTTTCCTTTAATGTCAATTCTCCCTGGCACTTTCAAATCAAAACCGTTTTGGAATGTGAGTTTGGCGCGCTTGTTAACTTCCATATAAAAATCGTGTAATTTTCGCGTTTCGCCGTAGCCTATAACCGTAACAATATTATCACTTGCGGCAAAATTGGGCATACTGATATCACCATCATGACCTTTGATAGCCATTTTTACATAATTGTAAATTGTCTTTGTGTTGGCGGCAACATCCGTAAAAGTGATTTCGTTTCCCTCATAACCTGGTTTTTCCATGTTGATATATACATTGTTTCCCTGCCCTTGTATATCGGTGTTGTGCGGCGTTGTATAATCAACACTAAGCCCATTGCCGAATATAGTAATACCGCCTTCGGCAGAAATTGCGATGTTGTGAAGATCGCAAAGAATGCGCACTTTGTTTCTTCCAAGCGACAGCCGGGACGATCTGCCGCAGCCGCAAACGGTGAGCGTTTTACCGTAAATCATGCCGCCAAACGTCATTGTGTTGACTGTTTCCGTTGTGGCGTAGTAATTCCCGGCGGGGAAATACAACAGAATATTATTCTGCGATGATTTGCAGTAATTCAAAATATTGATGATGGCAGCCCAGTCATTTGTATTTCCGTCACCTTTCGCCGGTGTAAGTCCCGCCGGGGGATATTTGACATTGACACAAATGTCAGAAATGATATCTGCAACGATGCCTTGCAAGCTGCCTTCGGTGTACATTTGTTTTACAAGGTTATATATTGTCTCCGGGTTTTTGTTTTCGGCATCCACCAGTTCAACGACCTTTTTACATACCATGTTTAACTGCTCCATGTAGCTTGTAGCATTGGCATACTCAAGCGGCAGAATCGGTTGTAAAATTTCGGATACCAAAGGCGCGATAAATTCATACGGTGTTTTGTTCGTATTCATTCAGTTTTTTCCTCCTTTTTATCAATAATACATAACAGACATAAAAAGATCGGCAAGCTGTGCAATAATAATCATATCGACATCAAAAAGATTTTGCCGATATTTCATAATTGCCGCCGCGCCGTTTTCCGTTTGACGGCTCACGGTTTCAACATATTCTTCCGTTGTCGTTGCTTTCCGGTCGCTCTCTCCGCTTCCCGTTTGGCTGTCCGTCTGTGTGTTGTTTCCCGTTGTCGTTTGGTTGTTTTCTGTCATGGCGGCAGCGGTCAAATAGCGATCTTCCCGCAGCCCCTGCAATCCTCCTTGCGGCGTTTGGCTGTTTTTGCTAAGCGCTTCGCCGTCCACCGTTTCGGAGGTTGTGCCGGTTGTTGATCCGGTGGTTGTGCTTTTGGTTTTTGCGTTCTCCGTATTATCGCCCTTCCTGCTGTATTCGCGGGTTTCTTTGTACCCGGCGATGGGGTCAAACTCAATTTGTGCGGCTTTATACAGCTTATTCATGCGGGGCATAATTTCGTTCAACCGGGCGTCAAGATGCATCTTCCACTGTGTAAGATTGTCGAAACAAATTTCACGTTGATAGTAATGTTTCAAAATCTTTGAGCAAATAACATCGTGATATTCCGGATCGAAAAGCGGAAAATCAAAATCGAAAATATAGGGGATGGATGCGGGTATACTCTTTTTGTAGTTCGTTTCTCCGCTATATTCCAGGCAGATTGATTCAATGGTCGTTGTAAATTCAGCCAAAGAGTACACCCCCTTCATCCGTTTTATCAAGATCGGCAGATACATAATCAACGGAAACTTCCCACCCGAAAAGGGCATTTGCCTTTTCAAAAGCTTCTTGACGGGGGATTAACCGGGTTTGTCGCATGGCATTCACACCGCCGAGATTTGATGTAATTTCCTCAGTCACAAGGCGTTCCCGTTTTTCGGTGTTGGAATTTTCAACGCCTAAAAATGTAAGCGCTTCGTTCCAAAGTTGCCGGCTCAAAATCTGCGCTTTGTCTGCGATATATTCCGGCTGTATGTTCAAAGTTCGGATCGCGTCCATGTCAAAGCTGTCCTTGAGCACCCAAAGCGCCGCGATGTTTGAATCGCGCTGCATCATGGCGTTTTCAAGGGACAATTTTTGTTCCTGCGAGCATGATACAAGGATCGGCGTTTTTTGGTTTGCAACATTAACGTCAATCGTTCTTTGAATATCAGAAAGCCGGTCGGCGTACATATTGAGTGTTTGAAATGTGCCGCCGTAGTGGTTTACATTGTCCCAAAGAATAACGGCATTTTCTGCATTCAAGCGCCTGTGATACCCCCCGAAGGGTGCAAACACTTCCCACTCAAGCGGCAGCCCGTACACATCGCGCATATATACCGATGTGACCGGCAGCGCAAGCGCCCCTAACACTTCATCTTCAAAAAGTGCTATCTTCTCTCCGCAAAGCAAGCGCCATTCCATAAAATCGCGGTTGATCGTCTCCGGCAGCTTTTGATAAACAAAGTTTGATAAAGCAATCGACACAAGCCGCGCAAGCCATGAATTTTTTGATATGGCATTTTTTATATTTGCTTCGGTGAGCATTTTGCGAGTTTTTCCCAAGTGTTTCTTCATCTCCTTTCATAGGATAAGGAAAAATCCCGCCCCGCCAAGGGAAGCGACGGAAGCGGGATTTTTGTTTTTATCCGGTATATTCACCATCTACTTTTGCAATCATTAAAGCTTGAAAAGTGGAATCTTCGGCTGGAATAAGCGGTAAAAACCAAACATCATGATTTTCGACAGTTTCGTTTCCAATTTCGATTATTACAGCTTCCCCGACAATATTTTTTCCATCTGAAACATTCGGTGAAAACTGAAATGATCCGAAATTCTTTTCGCTGTCGCCTACAATAATATCAAACGGTAACCAAAAATCATTCCACACCGAAAAGAGCAAACAAGGTTCTTTATTTCCATTTTCATCAAATTGGAAAACTTTGTAGATAGCTTTTGAAGCAACCGAAATTTTTGTTGTGCGCTTGAAGGGTACAGCATAAACATTCAAAAGCTGTTCGCGAGTTGTATTCGGAAGATCGGTTTTTGTTCGTCTAAGTTTATTCGGGTTGTCCGGATCATATTTTGATGTACCGCTGTCAAAAATAATATTGTTTTCATCGTTATAATCAGTTATAATGATTCGTTCGATGTGTTTCACAATATCACCCTTTTTTTAACCAACGGCAACAATATCGATGGTAAGCGTTGCAGTTTTGGAAGGATCACCATCGGCTGTGAAAGTCACAGTGTTGCCGGTTGCTACAGATACACCCCCAATCAGCAATAAAGTTTTACCGTTTCTAACGGTGGTTTCCGCTGTTAAATTATCGCTGATTTGTGTGATTTTGTATCCGGCATCAAAGATTCCTTCGCCTTCCACCCTTACTTCATAGGTATAAGCTGCAAGCTGCGCCTGTGTTTGCTTTGTAGTCACTTCCTGCCCTGTGACGGCGTTAAAAATTTTTACCCCGGTCACACTGCCGGTAGAAGCCCCGTTGTACCAGATAACAGCGTTTTCAAACGGGTTTACGCCCATGATCTTCCATGTGTGTACCCACACATTTTTGTAAAGACCTTCGCCGTTGTAAAACTCCTGCCCCTCGTCAAACTTATCCCACACGCGCAAAAATTCGCCGCCGATATCGGCACAGGGCATTTTCTCAAGAATTGCAAGCGTTTCCGGGGTGATCTCTTCATAATAATCTCCGAAAAGCTTCTTCAAACGGGTTTGGTTGAAAGATGCAAAACTATCGATCAGAACCATGTTCCCCTGAAATGTTGCATACTGCGGCCCGAACATGTGCGCGAGATTATCAACATTCAGATTTTGTTTCATATCTGCCGTGATAATCAAATACTGATCTTCGTGTTCTGTGGTCTTATTTACTCCGGTGGCGTTGTACTCGGTTTTGTTCAAAGTCATAAGATCGGATACTTTCAAATAGTCCTTGATAAACGCCACAGCGCCCGCTTCGGTTGCCGGGTCTTGATTGATAGAGCGGATTACCATGCTGTTTTTCTGCACAGCAAGGGCAATCAGATATTTCATCGCGTCAAACTCATCGTTGTTTGCGGCGGTGTAAATTGCCCGCATGATGCGTTCAACCAAATCATACAGCCCATTCCATGACAAAAAGGCGTTGGAAAGATCGCGTTCGCGGATCGTCTGTTTATAAAATCCCTGATAATTCAGAGTATACAGCGTTGCGCGAACATCGGGAATCTCCTGCTTGATCCAGTTTGTTTCTGCTTCCTGCGCGTCATAGGTGTGCGGGGTTGCCATCTGTACAAAGATATCTTCGACAGATTCACCGAGTTCCAAAGTGCCGGCTTTGAAGAATCTCCAAGGATTGAAAAATGTGTTATTTGTATAAATAACTTTTCCGATCCGGTTAAAGATATTTGTCAAAAACTGATTTTTCAAGTTCGGGTTGGAAAGAATCGCAGCCCCCGCCGCTTTCAGCGTTCCGAGATCATCAGCCTGCACCACAGGAACCGATTTTTGATATGTAGAATCGGCGGTGCTTCTGACGGCATTCATGATAGTTGCCGAATTGGTATTTACTGTTGCCTTCTTGGGTTTCGTTGCCATTTTTACTTTTCATCCTCCTTTTCATAAGTGATCACATCTTCGAATGTTTCATCACCGTTTTGTTTTTCTTCGAAGGTTTCTTCCTCTTCTTTTCGCTCATCGCCACGCTTGAAACGTTCGATGTAACGTTTACGCCATGCCGCTTCCGTTTCGGCTACGGCTTCGGCGGTTGCCGCCGCCACAGCTTCATTGACACGCGCGTTCAATGCTTCTTCGTCTGTGTTAACAGATAAAGCTTCGATCGTGTCTGCAATATCTTCCAATAGACCAACATCGCGTTCGGTCGGCTCATCACCAAAAAGCGCGGCGAACTCTTCAAGAGTTCTTACAGCCATGTTTCACACTCCTTTTCAATATGGCAAGTCATCATCTTCTACGGGTAAGGGTCTTTTGTCCGGCTTCGCGCTTTCACCTGCGGCGGATTTTACCGCCCCGCAAAATTCAAAGGATTGTACATAGATATTCCAAAAATCTCGCTTTTCGCCGTGGTATACTGCAAGTTCGCCGGACACGATGCATTCAGTACCCTTTTGCAGATACTTTAAAATCGTTTCGCCGGTCTTGCCGAACGCTTTGCAGTCGATATACAGCGGTTCGCGGTCTTTGCCCCGGTTATTTGCGAGAGAAAAAAGAACAACGGGTTTCCCGTTCTTGCTTTGCTTCTCCTCCGGGTTCTTTGTGAGTCTCCCTTGCATGATGATCTTGTTTAACATTTTGTTTTTCTCCTTTATACTTTAAGCGTTGACTGGGT
>ERZ1034855.476-NODE-476-length-15518-cov-16.557524_pt1 | contig 15518 bp, 12 predicted proteins | sample MGYA00520699_ERZ1034855 | MGnify/ENA primary metagenome ERZ1034855 (study PRJEB33766, sample SAMN09781730) | gut metagenome | biome: gut microbiome | host: Homo sapiens | place: Madagascar | study: EMG produced TPA metagenomics assembly of the PRJNA485056 data...
ACATTCTTTTGATTGAGACGCCGCCGCAGCACGGAAAGAGCATGACGGTGACGGAGAGCGTGCCGAGCTGGTATCTGGGGAAGCATCCGGCGCACCGGGTGATCATGGCGTCGTACAACGAGGAATTTGCGGAGCGGTTTCTGCGGCGGAACAAGGAGAAGATCCGGCGGTTCGGGAAGAATCTGTTCGGGTTGGAGATCGGACGCGTCGACCGGGCGACGGAGCTGGAACTGTCAAACGGCGTGGGACGCATCATCTCGCGCGGTTTGCTGTCCGGCATTACGGGCAACCCGGCGAACCTCATTCTGATCGATGACCCGGTGAAGAACCGGCAGGAGGCCGATTCGCAGGCGACGCGCGACAAGGTCTGGGAGGAATGGCAGAATTCCTTGAAATCCCGTTTGGCGGCCGGCGCGAAGGTCATCGTCATCATGACGCCGTGGCACGAGGATGATCTGGCGGCGCGGATTCTGAAAAGCGAGGCGCATGTGGAGCTCGTGCGGCTGCCGGTGGAGGCCGAGGAAGATGACCCGATGGGCAGGAAGCCGGGCGAGGCGCTGTGCCCGGAGCTGGGGAAGGATGCAAAGTGGCTTGCGGAATTCAAGCGGTCGTATCTCTCTGACGCGCAGGGCGGGGCGCGGGCGTGGATGGCGCTCTATCAGTGCGCGCCGCGCGTCGAGGGCGGCAATCTGGTGCGGCGCGACTGGTGGCGGTTCTACGACGCGAAGGCCGTGACGAGCTTCGGCACGGAGGTCATCTCGGTGGACGCGGCATTCAAGGGCGCGGAGGACAATGACTTTGTGGCCATTACGGTATGGGGCAAGCGCGGGAACGACTATTATCTGCGGTACTGCCTGAACCGGCACCTCGATTTTCCGGGGACGCTGGCGGCGATCCGGACGGTGCGGGGGTTGTATCCGAATGCGCGGGCGGTGCTCGTGGAGGACAAGGCGAACGGATCGGCGGTCATTCAGGTGTTACAGAGCGAAATGTTCTGCATCCCGATTCAGCCGCTCGGCGGAAAGGTGGCGCGGGTGAACGCGGTCAGCCCGGCGATTGAATCCGGGCATGTGTTCGTGCCGGAAGGGGAACCCTGGGTCGAGGAATTTTTGAACCAGTGGACGAGCTTTCCGGCGGGGGCACATGATGATATGGTAGATTCTGGAAGCCAGGCGCTGCAATACCTCTTGCGGACGTCCGGCGCGTTTGAACCGGTGAAGCGGAACGAATGGGAGATTGCGCAGGAGCAGGAAGAACGGGCGTTTCTGGACGACGCCTATGACGTATACGGATAGGAGGACGAAATGCTGGATATTTTGATCGGCGTACTGCTGCTCGGCATTGGAGGCGTGGCCGGATGGTTCGCGCGGAAGGCTGTGGAGCGGTTGACACACAAGGCCGAAGTGCAGACAGCGAGCGAAAAGGAATTGATTCGGCTGAAAGAGGACAAAGAAGCCTTTGACGTGCTGATGGGCTACAACATCGACATGGCCTATGGATTGGATAAGAAGGAGTAAGGCATGGGGCAGAACAGTAAAACCAGAGCGTGGGAACTTTATGAAAAAGGCCGGCAGTACAACAACAGTTTGGTGCCGAATCAGTACAGGCTGGTGAACACGAACATTGAGTTCTTCGCGGGAAATCAGTGGATCAACGTGCCGATGACGCCGGCGATGTCCCGGCTGCCGAAGCCGGTGTTCAACATCATCAAGCGTGTGGCAAGCCTGTTTGTGGCAAGCCTGACGAGCTCGGGAACGACGATCCACTTTGAACCGCTCTCCTATTACGACGGCGAGAATCAGGCCGACCCCGAGAACAACGCGGCGGAATACGCCACGGCAGAGGTTGAGAATCTGCTGGAGAAGTTCAAGTTCGAATACAAGATCCGGGAAGCACTCTTTGACGGAGCGCAGACCGGCGATTACGCGGCGCATTTCTGGTGGGATGCGGATGCACTGCCGTATGGCGGCGCGTTCGGTGCGCACCGGGGCGAGATTCAGATGGAGCTGGTGGACGGGATCAACATCATGTTCGGCAACCCGAACGATTCCCGCGTGGAGACGCAGCCGTACATCCTTGTCATTGGGCGCGACACGGTGGAGCATCTGCGGGACGAGGCCAAACGGCACAAGGCCAAAGAGGCGGACGGTGCATTTCAGCCGGACGCCGAGTACAACGAACAGGCCGGTTCCGGCGGCAAGGTGGAGATTCCGTCCGACGACGGGACGGGCAAGGCCCTCTATGTGTATCTCTACACGAAGGTGACGACGGAAGAAACCGTGATGGACGATAACACCGGCGAGGCGAAGCAGGAACCGGTATTGGACAAGGACGGGAACCCGGAATTCCAGCGGGACGCAAAGGGAGAACTCATTCTCGGCGAGGATATGCAGCCGATTCCGAAGACGAAGGATATGAAACGTCTGGTGACGACGGTGCATGTGACGAAGGCGACGCGCACGGCGGTCATCTTTGAGGATGTGGACACGGGGCTTTCCCGATACCCCATTGCATGGGCCAACTGGGAGAAACAGAAGAACCAGTACCACGGGAGGGCGCTGACCACAGGCTTGATCCCGAATCAGATTTTTATCAACTCGATGTTCGCGATGGCGATGCGGCACTTGCAGCTGCTGGGCTTCCCGAAGACGGTCTACAACGCCGATCTCATCGGGAACTGGTCGAACGAGATCGGACAGGCCATCGGCGTCAGAGGCTTGCAGCCGGGACAGAGCATTTCTCAGGTCGCTTACAACCTTCAGCCCGCAGATATGTCCAATCAGATCCTGACGGTCATTGACCGGGCGATTTCTTACACAAAGGACTGCATGGGCGCGACGGATGCGCAGCTTGGCAACGTGAAGCCGGACAACACGTCGGCGCTGATGGTTTTGCAGAGCAACGCGGAAGTGCCTCTGGAGAACATCCGGGCAGGGCTGCATGAATGGGTGGAGGACATCGGGGCGATTTTGCTGGATATGATGGGTACCTATTACGGGAAACGGCCCATCGTGAAGGACCGGAAGATGCAGGAGGCGATGCTGGATGCGTCTGGAAACCCGACAATCGACCCGACGACAGGCATGATGCAGATGCAGAGCGTGTCCAGAAGAGTTGTGGAAGACTTCGATTTTGCACAGTTCAAGCACCTCTGGCTCAACATCCGGGCGGACGTGGGCGCGACCTCGTATTATTCCGAGATCGCGATGACGCAGACGCTCGACAACCTGAGATCGGCCGGCGTGCTGGATGTGATCCAATACCTTGAGAGAGTGCCGGACAAGCTCATCCCCAAAAAGGGCGAGCTGATCGACGAGCTGAAAAAGGCAGCCAATCAGCCGCAGCAGACAGCAGGCGCGGAAATGCCACTGCAAGGCGGGCCGCTGAGCGAGGACAAGGCCGTGAGCAGCCTTCCGGCGTCGGTACAGCAGCGGTACAGCACCTTGCCGAATGAGGCGAAACGGGCGCTGAGAAACGCCCAGAGCATGTAAATGACACACTACCATGTGCCAAAATAAATGAATCTGCCTACCCGCAGAAAGGAGAAACAGTATGGACGAACAAAACATGGCCGCGATCTCGGAGGAAGAGGACGTGATGATGCCGGACGGCTACGGCACCGGAGACGACTTCTTCGCGGACGAATGGACGGGGCAGGATGCGGACGCGCAGCCGGAACCCGAACAGGAGGCCGAACCGGAGAAACCGAAAGAGGATGCTCCTACCACTGAGCAGCCAGAGGAAGACCATGAGGCGCAGGAACCCGAGGCGGAAACGCCGGAGGATGCGCCGCGCAGACTTCGCTTCAAGGCCCGCGTTGACCGTGAGGATATGGATGTGGACATTGGCGAGGACGAGGTGCCGGCCCTCTATCAGCTGGCAAAGGCCGGGGAACGCTGGAAAGCCAGAAATGACACCATGAACCAGCAGATGGAGCAATATGTCCAGATGGCGAAGGGCATGGGCTATGCGACGGTGGATGAAATGATCCAGAAGACCGCCGAGGGCTACAAGGCCGCGAAGGTGCAGGAGCTCACGGAGCAGGGCACGCCGCAGAGCATTGCCGAGGACTATGTGGACAGAATGATGCAGCGCGGGGCAGCGAAAGCGCCGGAAGCTGCACCGGAAGCACCGCAGGAGGAACCGGAGCAGAACACGGCACCGGAACATCATGACAGGCGCATTCAGGACGAGGCGCAGGAGCTGATTGTAGCCCGGCCAGACCTGAAGACAAAGCAGCTCCCGATGGAGGTCATTGAGGCGTGGCGGGGCGGAGAGAATCTGCTGAACGCCTACAACAAGTACGAAGCCCGGCAGAAAGAAGCCGAAAACCAGAAGCTCAAGAAAGAGAACAATATTTTGAAACAAAATGCGGCAGCAGCGGCAAAAGCACCCGTCAAGGGCGTCGGAGGCGGCGCACCGACGGATACGGAACCGGAAGATCCTTTCCTCAAAGGATTTGATTCCGATCCGTGGTGATTTTGCGCTGCGCCATAGACAGAAAGGAATGATTTTATGGCAGGCGGGAAAAACCTTGCAACCAAGTACAGCAACAAGGTGGACGAAAGATTCACCAAACAGTCTCAGGCCATGATGGCCCTGAACAACGACTATGAGTTCACCGGCGTGGAGACCGTCAAGGTCTACTCTATCCCGGTCGTTCCGCTGAAGGACTACTCCCGCAGCGGTTCGAACCGCTACGGCACGCCGGACGACCTCCAGAGAAACGTGCAGACGATGACGGTCAAGAGAGACCGCGCGTTCACGTTCATCATCGACAAGGGCGACAAGATCCAGAGCCAGATGGTCATGGATTCCGGCAAGGCCCTTTCGAGACAGACCAATGAGGTCATGATCCCCGAGTTCGACGCATATTGCTTTAAGACCCTCGCGGATGCGGCCGTCGAGGCCGGCAACAGCGATTCGACTGCGCCGACCAAGAGCAACGCCTACGAGCTGTTCCTGAAGGGCATGGAATCGCTCGGCGACAACAACGTTCCGGATCAGGGCCGCGTGGCGTTCTGCTCGTATGCGTTCGCCAACCTGCTCAAGCAGGACAGCGCGTTCATGAAGTACGGCAACACTTCGCAGGAGATGCTCGTCAAGGGCGTGATCGGCGAGGTGGACGGCGCGAAGATCGTGAAGGTTCCGTCCTCCCGTCTTCCGGCCGGCTGCGCGTTCATCCTCTGCCATCCGCTGGCGGCGACTGCGCCGAAGCAGCTCGAAGAGTTCAAGACCCATGACAACCCTCCCGGAATCTCCGGCTGGCTGTGCGAGGGGCGGTTCATCTATGACTGCTTCGTCCTCAACGAGAAGGTCGGCGGTATCTACTATCAGGGCGGCGGCAAGCTGAAGAAGCTGACCGTGCAGTCTGTCGGTACGGCGACCGGCAAGAGCACCATTTCCCTGATCCCCGGCCAGCATGACAGCAACGGCGCGAAGTGGTACTACAACACCGCCGCGACGAAGGGTGCGCTGCTCGGCGCGACGCAGGGCACGGCGATCACGAAGGCTTCCTGGACAGAGCTGACGGCGGCGACGCTGGAAATCGAAGTGACGTCCGGCCACAAGTTCATCGAGATCGTGGAGGTCGACAGCGCGGACAAGCCGCTGGCGCATGCGATCACGAAGCTCAACGCAGGCTGATCTATTTGAAAAATCCCCCGGTTCCAAGCCGGGGGATTTCCCTTTAGGAGGGTGCTATGACTTACGGACAATTCAAGGCCGATGTGCTGCGCCTCATCAATCAGTATTCGATTGCCGGAAATAAAGTTGCGGCGACGTACAACAATCAGCAGGACTACATCAACCGGATGCCGCCACTGGTGAACGATGGGATGGTATATCTTGCAACGACAGCGCGCAGGCTGCGCGAGGTATCCGACCTGATTGACCCGGATACGATGGGGAACTGGCTGATCTACACGCTTCCGGATGATTTCTGGCAGCTGTGCCCGTCCGGCGTGATCTATGTGGACAACGACGGAAATATCTCTCGGACGAGCCGATACAAGATTGTTGGGGAAAACAAGATCGCGGTTCCGAAGCCGGAACGGGAGATCAAGGTGGAATACTTCCGGTATCCGGTGCTGCTGCGCGAGGTTCCGGAGGACGGCGATTTCATCGATTGCCCGATGGAGGCGCAGAGCGCGCTTGCGTTCTATGTGGCGTCTCATCTGGCGATTTTTGACGATCCATACATTCAGGCGACACTGTATAACGAATTTGAAAACAAACTGTCCCGCCTCGGAGCGGTTCCGGCGGCGACGATTGGGCAGATCTCTGACGAGTACGGCGCAGATTGGGGTGGTTGGTGATGTATGTTTCTTCGCGGAACCCCTATCTCAGCACAAGCAGCCTCCCGAGCGCCAAAACGGAGTATGCACTGGACTTTGAGAAGCTGGATGGGGGGCTGAATCTTTGGGATCTGGACTACCGGATGGCGCGGAATCAGAGCCCGCGGATGGAAAACCTGTGGTGGAAGGACGGCGTACTGGGCTGCCGGGACGGGCAGAACTGCTGCGACGGCGTGGACGAGGACGGCAAAAAGCCGGGGCCCGGGACGGGGTATGCGGCGAGCGGCGGACTGTATCACGGAATGGAATTCTTCCACATCGGGACGTGCATCTACTATGCTGACCCTTCACAGGAGGACATGACGCTCACAAAGCTCTGCGAGGGTATCCCAGAGGTGCGGGGGACGTTCTTCCAGTACGACGGGGCACTCTACTACAAGACGACCGGCTGCTTCCGGAAGATCACGAAGGATGTGACGTTTGAGGCGGCGGATGTGGCGGGCTATGTGCCCGTCATTGTGCTCAACGCCGACCCGGCGACGGGTTCCGGCGATCTCTATCAGCCGGAGAACCGCCTGGCGGACGGGAAGACCGTGTGGTACAACGCAAAGACGGACGTGACGGAATACCACCTGCCGGTGCAGGATGCGGCGGCGGTGACGAAGGTGGAAGTGGACGGCGCGGTGAAAACGGCGGGGACGGACTACACGGTCGACCTCGAAAAAGGGACGGTGACATTTACATCGGCCCCGGCAGTGACCGATCCGCCGACGAACAACACGGTAAAAATCACGTATACGAAGGAGAACACGGCGGCAAAGAAGGCCGTGATGGACTGCCGGTATGCGTGCGTGTATGCCAGCGGGAGCGCGGTGGTGCTGGTGCTGGCAGGTTCGGAGGAACAGCCGAACGCGTATTTCTGGAACGGAAATCACACGGTGATGGACGCGGCGTATTTCCCGGTGACGCAGTACAACCTCGCGGGCGACCGGGCGGAGGCCGTAACGGGGTTCGGCGTGCAGAGCGGCTATCTCATGATCTTCAAGGAACACGCCATCGGGCGGACGTCGCTCTCGACCACGGAGATTGACGGGCGGGCGTATCTGACGCTGGACTACACGAACGTGAACAGCGAGACGGGGTGCGATTTGCCGTGGACGATCCGGCTTGTGGAGAACAATCTGGTGTTCTGCAACCGGGAACAGGGCGTTCATATCGTGAAGAGCACGACGCCGGCACTGGAAAACAACGTGGAATCGATCAGCCGGAACGTGAACGGGACGAACGAGCGGCGCGGGCTGCTGTACGACGTGCGGCAGGGCGAGGCGTGCGCCTGCGACGACGGCGACCGGTACTGGCTGGCGGCGAACGGACACGTATATGTGTGGGACTATGTGCTGTCGGCGGCGAGCGCCCCGAGCTGGTTCTACTTCACGAACATCCGGGCGGCGGAATTTTTCTCCGCAGGACAGCGGCTGCACGAGCTGCGGGGCGACGGGAGAGTGCTGCGGTTTGAACGGACGTATGCCGACTGCAACGGGCCGATCCGGAAGCTCTACCAGTTTGCAACGCAGCATTTCGGGAGCTACGAACGGCTGAAGGATGTGCGGCGGGTGCTGTTTCAGACGCGGTCGGACACGGATACGCGGATTCAGATCACATACCGGACGGACTATGAGACGCGGCAGGATTTGACGGACATCACGAGCTTCAGCTGGCGGCTATACCCGCGCGACCTGACGCACCGGTATCTGGGTGTGCCGCAGTTTGCGGTGACGGCGGTGCGCAGGCCCGGATGCCGGCATGTGCGGCACTTTACGATGACGCTGGAAAACAACGAGGCGTTCCGGGATATGTCGCTCGTGGGGGCGCAGATCTACTACAACTACCAAGGGAGGGACAGATGATGGGCTATCTGGAAAAGCTCACGTTTTCAAAAGATTGGACGAATGCGGACGATTTTCCGACGTATGAACCGGACGAGAGCCAGGTGCGCGCGGATTTGCAGCTGCTGCACGACGAGGCGAAGGCTGCGATCAACAAGCTGGTGGAGAAGCTGGAATCTGTGGAATTTGCGTCGCATCTGACAGTATCCGCCGAGGGGCTGACGGCGACGGATCTGGCGTCGGCGCTGGCGGAGCTGTTACAGACGGCGCAGCAGGCGCAGGCCGGCACGATCGTGGACGGAAGCATTGCCGAGGGCAAGCTAAATGCGGCGCTGCGGGAGAAGATCAACAGCATCGACGTGACGTACTCGATGAATGCGCCGACGGCGAAGGAAACGCTGGAGACGGGATACCAGCTGGGCAAGCTGTGGCTGAAGCCGGAATTTTCCATTTCGAATCTCGCTTCGGACTATGCGCTCGCGTCCGGCGCGGACTGGACCGGCGAGAACGTGACGAAGGAGGCGAGCGGCGGGAAGCTGATCTGTTCCGGCACGGGCGACAGCCAGTATGGCACGGCAAAGGCGGAATTCACCGTTCCGGCGGGGCATACGGTGCGCGTGTGGCTGACGGCGGAGGAGACAGCAGGCCAGTTTGCATCGCTGAAAGCGTATCTCGGCAGCGCGGAATATACGCTCACAAGCGGAACGCAGCTCGTGCAGGAGGTGACGGCAGGCGAGGACGGCAAGATCTCGATTCAGGTAAAGGCCGACTGGTCGAACACGGTGACGGCGGCGGGCGGCAAGTTCACAATCACGGCGTTCACGGCAGTGGACAAGGCGGCGGCGATGCTGCCGGGTGCTGTTTCCATGACGGACGGGAACCTAGACGCATTGGTCGCGGAAAAGGCGCCGTTCTCGGAGGCGAAGACGCGGCTGGAACTCTATGGGCAGCAGACGGCGGGCGTGTGGAAAAAGCTCGTGCCGGACGAGAACCAGACGAGCGACGAGCTGACGGTGACGGCTGCGGCGGCGGAGACGCTCGGTCTGGACGCTGGGGCGACGCTGAGTGAGGCATTGGAAAAGCTGAGGGCGTATCTGGACCGCGTGGAAACGGTATTGAAGGGCGGAACGGCGGAGGGGCTGCGGACGCCGGGCTGGTTTGCTGCGGGCAGCTATGAGGGAACCGGAGAAGGCGGCGCGGCACATCCGAAGAGCCTGACGTTTGACTTTGTGCCGAAGGTCGTGGAAATTCTGGGCTACACATATATAAAAAACGGTTCGGAGGTCTGGGTGGACTGCCGGAAAGAAGGATTTATGTATCCGGTGATGCTGACGGAACGGCTGACGGAGGAGTTTGTGCAGGGCTGCGGTTTGCAGGAAGGGGGCAGTTCATTAGTCGGCGATCTGAACATCTCTTACGGCAAAAAGAGCGCAGACGGGAAGACCGTGTACTGGTATGTCGACAACAGCGCAAATCCGAACTTCACCTTCACTTTCAACGATAGCGGACGCCGGTATTACTATTCGGCGATGGGATGAGGCGGTGCATATGAAGACACTGAGATTTGTGGTCAAGGATAAGCGGATCACGCGGCAGGACTGCTTTACGGTCGTGGACGGCGTGGTGAATCAGTACGAATTTCAGCTCCGGTTTGATTCGGACTGGGACGGGCTGACGAAGACGGTCGTCTGGGAAAACGGTGATGTGAAGGTCGAGCTGCTGTACACGGGCGGCCTGATTCTGCCCTGGGAGGTCTGCAAGGAGGGTGCGCTGCTGCTGTCGGTGAACGGTTCGAAGACGCTCGGCGACGGGCGGACGCAGATCGTGCGGACGGCGCGGATGACGCGCCCGATTCAGGTCGTCCCGCACGGGAGCGAGAGCGGAGAGAAGCCGGGCGAGTTTACGCCGGAGCTGGCACAGCAAGTGCTGGCAGTGTTGGGGGATCTCGCGGCACTGCTGACGACCAACAAGAGCACGATGGTCGCGGCAATCAACGAGATCTATCAGGAGGCCGGGATCGAGAGCATCCGCTTCAAGGAGACGGACGCCGAGGGAAACAACGTATACACCGTGAACCTTTCCAGAGGGGAGAGCTATGAGATCAAGGCCCCGATCGGAAAGACTGGGCCGCAGGGCGCACAGGGCATCAAAGGCAATACCGGCCAGAAGGGTGACAAGGGCGACAAAGGCGAGAAGGGCGACCGAGGGGAGAAAGGTGACACTGGCGCAACTGGTGCAAAGGGCGAAACCGGCGCGACAGGAGCTATCGGCCCGCAGGGCATCACGCCGACGATTGGCGAAAATGAAAACTGGTATCTCGGAGATGTCGACACCGGGAAATCTTCCAGAGGCCGACAGGGCGAGAAAGGCGAGAAAGGCGACAAGGGAGAAACGGGAGACAAGGGCGAGACGGGAGAGACTGGTGCGACGGGGCCGAGAGGGCCGCAGGGACTCCAGGGTGAGAAAGGTGAAACCGGCGAAACCGGCCCGCAGGGGCCGAAGGGTGACACGGGGGCCACCGGACCACAGGGGCCGAAAGGAGATACCGGTGAGACCGGCGCCCAAGGGCCAAAGGGCGACACCGGAGCGACAGGCCCACAGGGCCCAGAAGGGCCGCAGGGGCCGCAAGGGCCGAAGGGGGACACCGGTTCCGGCTTTAAAGTTTTAGGCTACTACGCGACGGCGCAGGCACTGGCTGCGGCGGTGACGAGTCCGAACGTGGGCGACGCTTACGGCGTGGGCACGGCGGAACCCTACGACATCTACATCTACGACAGCGTGAGCAAGAGCTGGAAGAACAACGGCCCGCTGCAAGGCGCGAAGGGCGACACCGGCGTCGGCGTGGCGGATGTGACGTTTGACGATGACATTATGACCGTCAATTTGACGTCCGGCGCGCACTACTCCTCCGGCAGTCTGCGAGGGCCACAGGGCGTGAAAGGTGACGCTGGTGCGAAAGGTGAAAAGGGAGACCCCGGTGCACAGGGCGAAAAAGGCGACCCCGGCGCGAAAGGCGATTCCGGCGCAGCCGGTGCACCCGGCGCGGACGGCGTCACCCCGACGATTGGAGCGAACGGCAACTGGTTCTTGGGCAGCACTGATACTGGGAAACCCTCCCGAGGGGTGAAGGGCGAACAGGGCGTTCAGGGAGAAAAGGGCGACACCGGCGATCCCGGTAAAGACGGCAGCCCTGGTGCGGCTGGTGCGCCCGGCGCAACGGGTACGACGTTCACGCCGTCCGTCTCGGAGGATGGGACGCTCAGCTGGACGAACGACGGCGGGAAGACCAACCCGGCCTCGGTGAACATCAAAGGTCCGCAAGGCGCACAGGGGCCGCAGGGTGCACCCGGCGCGGCAGGCGCGACCGGCCCGCAGGGGCCGAAGGGGGACGCCGGCGCAACCGGCCCGCAGGGCCCTGCCGGTCATACACCGGTCAAGGGCACGGATTATTTCACCAGTGCGGACAAGAACGAGATCGCACAGGCTGCGGCGGAACTGGTCGGAGTATTTCTGGTGACGCTGACGACACCTGACTATGATGGTGGATACTATGATTCAGACGTAACGGCTGACAAGTCATTTGCAGAGATCTTTGCGGCGTATCAGAACGGCAAGATCGTGCAGGCAAAGTGGAACAGCTGGATTCTGGATTTGGTGGACATCGGAAATGATTACGCAAACTTTGCAGCGTGTAGGGGCGCTGCGGACACTGAGACGGAATTATACAGCGTGACAGCGATATGCGTAGGGGATATCGCTGACAACTGGGAGATAGGCTGCTGGCGTAGCAACACACCGAACGCTTCCACAACTGCCCCGAAAGCGCCGGGAACTGCGGCTGCCGGGACATCATCTGACTATGCCAGAGGCGACCATGTGCATCCGAAGCAAACGGTTACGAAATCAGATGTTGGTCTTGGCAACGTGGACAACGTATCGATCAACGCCAGATTGAACCGGACAACGAATGTGCATGCGGCGGACACGAATTATACGACGCTGATGGCGCGGGGAGAAAGTCTGAACGTGGCGGAGGTGACACCGGCGGTGAACGGTGCTATTGCGTGGGTTTATGGATAAGGCGGTGATGAGATGAGTTTACCGGGCGGGTATACGGAGTTGGAATATATCCAAAGTTCGGGGACGCAGTACGTCGATACCGGCTTGAATCCGAATCAGGACTTTGGGGTAACGATCGATTTCCAGATGACGACGGTTTCCGGGTGGCAGTGCATTTTCGGTGCGGCAAATTCGGCACAGAATGCGGACGAATACGGCGTTTGGCACAACGGCACAAATTTCGGATTTTACTACGCTTCTACGAACGTAACAGTTTCGGCTGAGGCAACAGCGAGACATCTGTTTGTGTGCTCGAAAAACTCCATTGCGGTTGACGGGGCTGCGGCAAGCTCTCCGGCCTACACGTCGTTCCAGACAAACTATCCGCTGCTGCTTGGCGCAATCAATTACGCCGGGAGCAAAATGTACGGTTCGCAGATCAAGATTTATTCCGCAAAAATCTATCAGAACGGAAGTCTGGTACGGGAGTTCATTCCGTGCAAGAATGCGGCTGGTGTAATCGGCCTGTGGGACGATGTGAACAGCGTATTCTACCAGAATGCCGGAAGCGGCGTATTCACGGCAGGGCCGGAGGTGCGCGGAACGCACAAGACGCTCATTGGAGGAACGGCGTATGAGGTCAAGAGCGGGAAATGCCTCATTAACGGGACGGCGTATGCCATTCAGAAGGGGCGGACGCTGATAAATGGGACAGGGTATGACATTGCACTTGCCTCCCTGTACGACCCGGTTTTCGCGAATAACGAATGGGCGGATATCATTGCGGCCTGCCATGCGGGCGCGGTTCCGGACACATGGGCGGTCGGCGATTACAAGGATATGACCATCGACGGCCTTTCCTACCGCGTGGACATCATTGGGAAAAACCACGATGCATATCTGGATGGGACAGCTGCTCCGCTGACGTTCCAGCTGCATGACTGCTACAAAACGAAATACAGCATGCAAGTCCCGGTTTCCAATCAACGTTATTGGGAAAATTGTCAGATGAGGAAAACACACCTTCCGGCTATTTTGAAGCTGCTACCGGATGAAATTCAGACAGGGATTCGAGCGGCCAATAAAACGACCTACGGCATGCGAGCGACGGATAAGCTGTTTTTGCTGTCTGAGAGCGAAGTTTTCGGAAGCAATCAGTATTCGGCAGATGGCGAGGGTGCGCAGTATGCGTACTATGCTGCGGGAAACAGCCGCATTAAGAAAGTGAACGGCAGTGCATATGACTGGTGGCTGCGTTCGCCGTGTATAGAGGATGTGGATTCCTATTGCATCGTTTCCAGCGGCGGATATCGCAGTTATAAGGCATCTAACTACAGCGTGGGTGTATCCTTTGCATTCTGTTTTTAAGGAGAAATGGAAAATGACGTATATGAAAATTAGCGGGACGGAGTATCCTGCAAAAATCAACGGGAAGCTGGGCGACCTGGAATGGGATGGCCGGGACAGCAAGGCAATTACGCTGACGATGGGCTACAGTGAGGCTGCGGCGCTGTTTGTAAACGGCATCGCATGGAGCATCGTGCAGCGGGAAAGTGTGCCGGCGTTGGATGAGAACGGCCAGCCGACCGGCGAGACGACGGAACAGGTCTCGGAATTTGACAATTCGGATTACTCTGTGGCCGGGAGCATCACGGACAACCGGGATGGCACGGTGACGTGCAAAATGGGCAGGCCGACAGAGACGGAAACGCTGCGGGCGGAGAAAGCCGACGCGGAACTGGCGGCGAAAATTTTACTTGGGGAGGCGGAATGATGGGCTACACAGAACGGGCGAGGGCGCTGCGGCCATACATTGAAAAAGCTTCTGTCAATTTGAGCGACGAAGATGCGCTGCAAGCAGTAGAGCTGTTTCCCCAGTGGGTGACAGGCCATGCTTACGCGGTCGATGAGCGGCTGCAATATAAGAATGTGCTATATCGCGTGGTTCAGGCGCATACCTCACAGGCAGATTGGACACCGGACATTACACCGGCGCTGTTCGTAGTTGTTTCACTGGACGAATGGCCTGAATTTGTGCAACCTACTGGTGCGCACGACGCCTACAAGAAGGGCGACAAGATCACCTTCAACGGCAAGCACTATATCAGTCTGATTGACGCGAATGTATATTCACCAGCGGCATATCCGGCAGGCTGGCAGGAACAGGCATAAAACTTCATGCGTGAGCACCGCACCACGAAAATGCGCAAATGTCGGTGCATGAAGTTTTTGTGCATCATTTCCGGTTGCCCCGCAGGGGCGAGGAAATGGCACATTTCGTATTTTGCTATGCTTTTGCATAGCAAAAATCCGCCGTTTGGCGGAAATTGACAAGGCGCTGCGTTCATGCTATGATGGACGTGCCCCGAAAGGGGCGGGGCGCTGCTATCAAAAACGGCGGTCAGTCACTTCCCTGTAAAGGGGGTGATGCTGATGGGACACAGGCGGAGGGCGAAAGTCCTTCGATTCCTGCTTCGATTGGCAATCATGGTACTTATCATGTTGCTATTGACCCAGAAAGTTTGTTGACCGCCCGGCTGGAACCCGAGCGGTCAACTGTTTTTTGACTTGATCGTTTAGGACTGACCGCCGTAGCAGCGCCCTTTTCTACTTCCATTATAGCCGAACGTGCCGCTTTGTCAAGTATGACAGGGCGGCATTTTCTATGCCGGGAAAGGAAGTAAGAGATGGATGCAACCACGATCATTGTAGCGATCCTCGGCTCGTCTGCGCTGACGACCGTCGTTCAGGCAATCGTCAGCGCGATCCAGAAGAAGAAAGGCAAGGGCGACGCGCAGAGCGCCCACCTGAAGGCGATCGACGAGAAGATCGACAAGATCACGAGATTGCAGGATGAGCAGTATTTAAGCATCCTGCGCCTCACGATCATGTCGGAAGAGATGCCCATGTCGGAGCGGCTGATCGCTGGTAAGAAGTACGTCAATCGCGGCGGCAATGGGGACGTGAAGAAAGCACTCCATAAGCTCGAAGAGCAGTGCGAGGCCGGACGGCATGAGGCGGGCTGATGGAGTTCTCAAAGAAGTGGCTGCTCGGCAGCGGCATTGCGAGTGCGATTCTGGTCATTCTCTGTGCCTTCGGGCTGCCGCTGGTGGAGATCACATTGGCGGTCATTGCAGAGACCACGGCTTGCAGCGGGTTTTACCTCTGGAAGGCCAAGAACGAGAACCGCAGCAAGTATGCGATCAAGTACATCAAGAGTTTACCGGAAACGTATACGGCAGAGGAAAAGGCACGGTTTTTGGAGATCGTGCTCAAG
>ERZ1034855.487-NODE-487-length-15250-cov-33.098322_pt1 | contig 15250 bp, 32 predicted proteins | sample MGYA00520699_ERZ1034855 | MGnify/ENA primary metagenome ERZ1034855 (study PRJEB33766, sample SAMN09781730) | gut metagenome | biome: gut microbiome | host: Homo sapiens | place: Madagascar | study: EMG produced TPA metagenomics assembly of the PRJNA485056 data...
CTATCAATCAATAGAAAATAATGATAATACGATTTAGCAAACATTAAGCATAGGAAATAATACTATAACTTGGAAAAAGGGTAATAATAAGTCTTCTTTTTCTTTTATAAATGTTCTTTAGAGTCTTAAAGATATTCTTGAAGGGGCATATAAAGAAAATAATATAATATCTTGTAAAAATAAAACTTATAAAACAGAAATAGGGGTAGATTCTAATGGCAATGCTATTGAAGAGGAAAAAAGTTATAATGGATTGAGCTTTTGCTCTGGTAGAAGTCCTTTCACTTTTAGTTATTATATTTCATATAGTGATGCAATCTCTCCTTTTTGTTTTAAAAATAATGAAGTATCTTCTTTCCCACTACCACCCGTCAAAAGTAATGGAGAGCATCCTTTACTTTTATTGTCATAGGGCGATGAGCTAATTAAACAAGGTGGTGAATATGAAAATTATAATGGTTTACGTATTACACCTAGGGTTAATAATATTTTTTCTTTAACTTATAATCCCAAAACCAACACATTAACGACTCCCTTTATTTCTATAAAAAATTAGCATGGCAGGGCTTGGATAAGTTCTGGTAGCAGCGCAATTACTATATCACCAGCCTCTAACATTAAAGCTACTTCAGGTTCTACTTTTTACCCTTTTATTTCTATGCAATTACCCAACACCGGAGTAACGGCTAGTGATGAAAATAACTTTGCTGGAGCTTTTTTAGACTCTTAGCTCATAGAACATAAAATTGAAGTTTCTTTAGGACTTATTGTTAGTCCTAATAGTATAGATTCTACGACCAACAAACTATCAGATGTTTCAACGGCTTTGGTGTTTCAATTTTTAGACCCTCAGTCTTCAAATCAAGTAAGGTATTGGCTAAAAGGCAACACAAATGGGGACTCTCCTTTGCAAAGACTTCGAGATTGGATATAGAATTCCTAGAGAGGACAAGTGGCAAATATAGAATTTTAATTAAAGGAGAAAATGGAGAATGAAAATAAATATTTCAAAACTTTCACAAACTAAGAAGTCTTGTGAAAGATTAAAAAAGGTAAAAATGTCAATAAAGACAGCTTACAAAATTTCAAAATTATCTAATCTTTTAGATAATGAAATTGCTTTTTATCAAGAGCAATATAAAAAAATAATAGATTTATATGCCGAAAAAGATGAAAACGGCAATTATAAATTTATAGATGAAACTCAACAAAGTATAAAAATACAATCCGATAAGATAAAAGAAGCTAGTTCGGCGTTTGAAGAATTACAGAACTTAGAGGCTGAACTGCCTGATATATATTTTACCTTAGATGAGTTTGAAAAAATAGAAATAACGCCAGAAGATATAAGTGGAATTATTGATTTTATCAAAGAAGGAGAATAAAAATGGCTTTATAGTTTGCTCCTACAATAATAAGCCCTATTGCTAGCTTTTGGAAAGAGGGCGATAGCCCTCTCACTGCAACAGTAAAAATACAACATAACAATTAGTTTAGCTGGAATGAAACCCCTAATTTAAAAGTAAAAATGTGGGATTTTAGTGACAAGGCTGCCGAAACAGTTTATACTTGGGAATCTATTGTTCCAAATGATAAGAATGAAAATACTACGATAACTTTAGCTTTGCCTGAAAATTTTCCTGCCGATAGTTTAAATGTAACTTATAAATTGCAAGTGGCTTATAGTGCTTATGGGAAAGATTTAGATACCTGGTCATAGGTAAAAATTATAAAATACCTTAAAACCCCAACAATTTCATTAAATAAGAAAGACTTATCTTTTAATATATCTCTTGAAGGAGAAAAAATAAGAAGATATCGTTTTAATGAGCAGGATTGGGCACAGATAAATGAAAATGCTACATCTTTTCCCTTTTTACCGCCGAAAGACTTTATTTTTAACGATAAATTAGTAGTGAGCGTGGAAACGGTAACTGGCGCTATTATTACAAAAGAATACTCAAAGAATATCGAAAATATAAGTAGCATTGCTAAAATTAAAAAAGATGTAGAAAGAGGTTTCATTTATTTCAAGGTTGACGCCGAAACCGCAGAAAATAAAATACTATATCTAGCTCAAAGCGATGAGTGCCAAATCTTAGGAGATAGTATGTAGACTTTATTTATTGACTCTTATGCAGAAGCGCTTTAGGTAAGAGGGTATTATAGAACTTATGCAATAAATGAGAATACTATAAAATTAGAGCTTTTTGATGTCGGTTTTGTAGATTATGAATATTCTTATCTTTGTGATAAAGATTATGTCTTAAATTTAAAATACAATGGATTAATTAGTTCATTTAAAAAAACTATCCAAGAGCAAAAACAAGATACAATAGGTGGCTTTTATCCTTATATTTTTAGAAATGAAAATGCAGGGTATGCCGAAATGCCCCTTTCTGCCCTTATTGCTAGCGATTTGGGCGAATTTAAAATAGGTGACCCAGATGCAAATAATTTCGAATATCGTACAACCACTTCCGTTGGTGTAGTAGATAATTCACACGGTTTGGGTGAAATATAAAAAAGAAAAAGAATATCGTGAACAAGTCTATAACTGGCTTACAAATGGTAAACCTAAAATATTCAAGTCTCCTACCGAAGGCATTTACGTAGTCTAGATTATGAATGCTTCTATGTCCGCAAAGAAAGAATTAGGTAATTTGCTTTATGAAGTATCTGGCACAATGTATGAAGTAGATAACATATCTGATTATGTTATGAAAGTTTATAGAGGAGATTACGATTAAAATGAAACAGATTATAGGAAAATATATACAAGTAATTCTTTTAGATTGGCGAGAAAATGAAATAGAAAAGATTGAGGGCCGCTGTATTAGCGGCTCGATATCTATTGATGGCAATTCAGCGGTTCGGCGTACTTGCAATCTTTCTATGGTAACTTCGCTTAATGAATAGATTTCTGCGGATTGGGGTATTTCCAAAAAGATAAAAGTGCTTATAAAAATAGGTGAAACGGCAGACTGGATAAATGAAGGTTTATATGTAATTACAAGTTTTTCTGTTTCAGAATCGCCGAATAGCTATAATGTATCCATTTCGGCACAAGATAAGATGTGTTTACTTAATGGTACTATTGGTGGTGCAATTTTTGCTGAAACAGATTTTGGTAATATAGATACTTATAAAACAAATGCTGATGGAACTGTTACTATAGAGAAAACCGAACTAACAATTTTTGATATTATCAAAGAAGCAGTTCATTCTTATGGGCATGAAAGTTATGAAAATATCATTATTAAAGACATTTAGGATGCATTAAATTTGTTAGAGTATCGCGGCAACTCTATCCTCAAAAAAGAAAATAATTAGTTAATAACTTTGGAAAATATTCCTAAAAGTGATTTTAAAGAACTCAATTATGGCATTTGGTATTATGACAAAAACACTGGAAATTATTCAGATGTGCAGTATGCCTATGATGAAAACCATTCTTTAGACAGTTATTGTCTGAAAATCAATGATAAATATTTGAATCTAAAAGAAATGCTAAAAGAATTAGGGCTTATTCCTGAAGATTACGAATTATTAGATAAATAGCCTGATGATTGGGCAGAAAATTATAGCAATTATTTTATAAAAAACTCCGAAGGAACTTATGAGAGATTATCTGTTTTAGAAAATTTTGAAGAAAATAAATATTATAAAAGTAATTTGGAATATATCGATACTTTTTTGCTTGAGACAATAGAAAAATATTTAGAGTCTACTTATAAACATTATGAAAGAGAATATGGGACTGTTTATACAATAGTAGCAGAAGGTGGACAGCTTTCTTCTTATGAAGTAGTAAGAAATACACCAAGAAGCAAAATTTATGCTTTTATTAATAAAGAAGCAGAGTATTATCAATGTGGTGATATGATAGGCTATTCTTTAACGAATTTAACTTACAGTGAAAAAGATTTCATTTTAAAACCCGGTGAAACAGTTGTAGCTTTGTTAGATAAAATAAAAAATAAATTTGGAATGTATGAATATTTTTATGATACAGAAGGCCATTTTGTATTTTAGAAAAAAGCTACTTATGTTAATTTCGGCTATGATAAATTAGCCAAAAATGGAAGTATTGCTTTAAAAGATATAAATTCTGATGAAGAATACCAAGCCTATTATGATGATAAAAAAGAAATTGTAACTATTAACTCTTCACCCCAAATACAGAATATTAAAAATGATTATTCAATTTGGGGTACTTCGGCAGATAAGATTCCTTTTCATATTCGTATAGGAATAAATAGAAAACCAATAGAATATGTAAGCTATAAAGGTATAAAATACTCTACTATCGAAAAGCAAAGCGGTTATGAAGAAATAAATGATATTGCCGAAATACAATGGATTATGAACGCCAGTGATTTATATATCGACAACATTTCTCTTACGGGACAAAAAATTATTGATTTATTTGCAGAAGAAAATATGACTGAATAGTTAGTTTCATATTATGGAAATTTTTATATTAAAAATGGCTCTGAATATACCCAAAATAGCAATGAATTTGTAGCCGATTAGAATTACTATCTTTTCAACGAAGATAAAATTTTATTTAATTATGAATCTATGCTAAAAACTTTCACGAAGGGTATTATGAAAGAGGACGCCGGCTTAGATTTAGAAACTGGACTTTAGGCACTAGCGACTTTGGCTATAACTTTAGCTTTTACTCAATAGACTTATAAAGGACTTGCGGGTAACGGCGTATTTAAATTTTATAGAAAAGTTTATGCTACTGTAGACTATAGAGAATTAATATACCAAATGGCATTAGATTATTTTGCTTACCATACTGAGCTTGATTTTGAAGCCGTAACGGCGTATCACAATCCTTGGATAAAAAATGGTAAAACTGGTTATGAAAGTTTTTATACTGATATGAAGGAATTTTGGCCTAAACTATATTCTCCTGCTTTAAATTTAGAATAGTTCGATGATTATATTCTTTCAGGCGAATATAAAGGTTGGACGAAAGACATCTTACAGCCCTAGAATCTTCTCTTTTGGTTTGAATTAGTAGATGGCAATGAAAAATATTGGATAGAAAATATCGGAAGCCGCATGAAGGCCGAAACCAATTCCAACATAACTGCTGTTGCTTATCGAGATGTTCCTCCATTCATTTTTTACTATTCAGGAGAAGGGAAGAAGATGAGCTATCTTGAAGGTTATACTTGGATAAATGTGCCGGATAGCTTAAAAGATGATTTTGTTCTTCGTAAAAAATCTTATAGCGCGATGGAGTTAGTAGAATAGTACCTTTATAGTTATAGTAATATGGCTGAAACAAAAACTATCTCTATTATTCCTAATTATAATTTAGAGCCGAATCGTAAAATTATGTTATTAGGAGAACCTTATGTAATAAAAAGAATAACAATTCCCTTAGCATATAATGGTGTAATGAATCTAGAATTAACTAAAATATATAATGATTGATAGAAAGGAAAATGATTATGGATAAACAATTTTTAATGGACTTGCTTGGACAAATTATACAAGTTTGTCTTATTCCTCTTCTCGGCGTACTTACGGCTTATTTAGTGGCCTTTATTAAAAAGAAAAGCGCCGCATTACAAGAAACGACTAAAAGTGAGCTTACTAAGAAGTATCTTGAACTTTTGACAGAAACAGTATGCTCTTGCGTGAGCGCTACTAACTAGACTTATGTTGACGAATTAAAGAAAAATGGCAATTTTACAGATAAGGCGGCGCATGAAGAGGCCTTTAACAAAACTAAGGATGCTATTATGACAATTTTAAGTGATGAAGCTAAACAATATCTTACTTCTGCTTTTGGTGATTTAAATGAGCTTATTACCGCTAAGATAGAAGAAGAAGTAAATAAGAAATAATAATAAGGGGAAGTCTTTACGGGCCTCCCCTCTTTTTTTGTGCGCCGAAATCCTCTTCTTAGTTTCGAATAGGTGAAGTTCTGGAAAATTGCCTTGAATTTGCCTACTAAAATTTTCATATATAAGTGGAAGATAAAAATAAAAATCTTCCAGAAAGGATGAAAATAAAATGGCTCAAAATAGCATACCTATAAATTACGGAAATGGAGGAGTAAATACAAATCCTTATATGCCGTATGGTATGGGAAATACTTCATAGCCTTATTTACCTTCTCGAAGTGCTGGGCCTCAAGTTCCTCTTCAGACGAATGTTCCTTTCTTAAAAGGTCGTTTGGTATCCTCTATAGAAGAAGCAAGAGCGCAAAGCATAGATTTTGACGGGTCTATTTTTTATTTTCCCGATTTGGCAAATCAAAAGATTTATACAAAACAAATAAATCCAGATGGTACATCTTCTCTCAATATGTATGAACTCAAAGAAATTCCCAAAGCGCCAAATGGAAATGACTATATTACTCGTCAAGAATTTGAATAGGTAATTAGAACCATTGCTGCGAACTTACCACACAAGGAAGTGGCGCCTGCGCCGGCTCAGCAAAATGTGGAAACTCCTACATAGATGGTCCCAGACCCCGATACGGCATATAAATTCTAATAAAAGGAGGAAATTATAATGCCAATGAATATTATGCAATTTGTCCAAATGATAAAAAGTGGTAATAGTAATCCTCAATAGCTGCTTATGAACATGATGTAGTAGAGATTGAGCGGAACGCCTTTCGGTGATAACCTTATATCTTTAGCGCAACAAGGCAAATCGGCAGATATAGAGCAAATTGTAAGGAATTTATGCGCCTCTAAGGGTATAAATTTTGAAGAAGCATTTACTAACTTTAAGCAATAGCTTGGGTTGTAAAAATATATTTTTAAAAGGAGACAAAAATTTTTATGTTTAACACTAATTCGCAGGGATATAGCCTTGCTGATATTGCTGCTGCAACGGGCGGCGATAAACGTAATAGCGGCGACGGTATGTGGAATGATGGCGGCGCTTGGTAGAAATCTGCCACTTTATAAGGTGACTTATTTTGAAAAACCGCGGAATTAAGCTGGAATCCTGAGATGGAAATCAGAACCGAAGGCTATGATAAATAGTCAGGGGCAACGCCTAGGAGGTTAAATCATCCTCCCACGAGGCCGCGGCAACTATTAAAAAAAGAAAGGAAAGAGAATTCAATATGAAACTGCTTAGAAATAAAAAAGAGCCGTCTCGCGGCAACGAAACGGCGTTTATTAGCTTATCTCTTGGAATTATTAGTTGAAAAGATAGGCTGAACTATTACAAATAAGAAGTAATAGAATTACAGGATAAAAAGCCTGTAAGATAACAAAATTGGGATAATTATACTTTTCCTTTTCTGCTTTGCTGGCTGGGGCGGAAATGGATTTGGTGGAGGTTTCGGTGGCAAAGGTGCCTTTCAAGGCGCTCTTACTAGAGACGAACTCATGTAGGGCTTCGACTTTAGCGGACTTCGCTCCGATATAGCTGGCCTGAACGGAGAAGTAGCAAACGGCTTTTATAGTATCAACACGAACCTCTTAAGCGGCTTTGCGGGAACAAACGCAGCTATAAATTCGGGTACTTAGGCTATACAGAGTGACATTTGCAACATGGGCTTAACTAATTTACAGAACACTAACTCTGTAATTCAGGCTATTAACGCCGATACAGTAGCAAATATGCAGAATACCTATGGTATTACCACACAGCTTAACGCTATGGCGGCAAACCAAGCTGAATGCTGCTGTCAGACTCGTCAGCTTATTTCTCAGAGCTTTGCTGACCTTAACTATAATCTTGCTTCACAGGCTTGTCAGAACCGTCAGACCGTTCTTGACAGCACTCGTGACATTATAGACAACCAGAATGCAAGTATGCGCTCAATTCTTGATTTCCTCGTTCAAGATAAAATTGACTCGCTTAATGCAGAAAATGCGGCTCTTCGTGGTCAGGTTTCACAGAGCGAGCAGAACGCGTACTTGCTTGCGCAACTCGGAGCGAAAGCAGCTGTTCCCGCATATATAGTCCAGAATCCTTACGCTTCTCAATACGGAACAATATGGGGTGGCTGTAATTCATACGGTACTTGCAGCTGCAATGGCTAATTAATATAGGCCGGATTCGGTTCTGGTCAGATCAATTTAATAGGGGTAAGTCTTTTTTCATAATATAATGCAAAATTATTTTAAAAGGAGATTAGCATCATGGGAAAAAGATTTACCCTTGAAGATATAAAAAATTATATTAAAACTTATGACAAAGATAACGAATGTACTCTGTTATCAACAGAATATATTAATAGTTCCACTCCACTAAAATTTAAATGCAATTTATGCGGAGAAGAATTTAAAAGAGATTTTGCCCATTTAAAAAGAGGTCGTTTTACTTGCTTTAATTGTGCTATAAAAAAGTCTGCTAAAAAACAAGCTTTTCGTATAGAAGATATAATAGCATATATAAAAGAAAATGACAAGAATAATGAATGCACTCTACTTTCAACCAAATATGTTAACATTATAACCCCACTAAAATTCAAGTGTAATTTGTGTGGAAAAGACTTTGAAAGAGATGCAGAACATCTTTTTAGAGGACGTTTTAGCTGTCCAGATTGTGGCAGAGAAAAAGGAGCTAAAGCTCTTAAATATTCTGCTGATTATGTAAAACAATATCTAGAAAAAGAAGAAATTACTCTTGTGGGAGAATACATCAATGCAGCAACAGGAGTTTTATGCAAATGTCCAAAGGGTCATGAATTTAATCTTTATTTTTCAGAACATATTTTTAATGGGCGCGGCTGTCCTAAATGTGCTATATTAAAGAATTCAGGAGAAGGACATTGGAATTATAATGGTGGCGGCCATCAAGAAGTTATGGATATGCTTCGACATTATATAGCTCCTTGGAAAAAAGATTGTCTTAAAAAAAGCAATTTTAAATGTGAAATTACAGGTCGTAATGATGATTTAGTCATTCATCATTTTGTTAATTTTTCTGATATTGTGAAGCAGGCTTCAAAGAATACAAATATTCCGATATTAAATTATGTTTCAGAATATAGCTTAGAAGATAGAGAAAAACTAAGCCAAGAAGTCTTGCATTTACACGAAGTTGAAAATGGAATTGTACTAACCCATGAAATCCATGATGAATTTCATAAAATTTATGGTAAAGAAAAAAATACTAAAGAACAATTCTTAGAATTTAAACAGCGTTATCTTTCAAAAAGTTAATCTTAATTAAAGAAAGGATAAAAATATAAAATGGAAATAACGGCAAATGCTTTATAGACAGTAAATGCTGGCTCTAATGTAGTTTTTACTAATACCGCTGTTTCTGGTAACTGTTCCATTATGCACAGAGAGGGGAGCGGGCTTGTTACTTTAAGAGGTATTACCAATTAGAGACGCGCCCGTTTCCGTATCTCTTTCGGCGCTAATATAGCAGTTCCTACAGGCGGTACGGCTGGCGCAATAAGTTTAGCCATTTCAGTAAATGGCGAACCCGTATCTACTAACCAAATGATTTCTACTCCTGCAGCAGTAGCAGAATTTAACAATGTTTCGAGAGCATTGTATTTAGATGTTCCTGCTGGTTGTTGCACACAAGTTAGCGTTGAAAACACTAGTACGCAAGCTATTTCTGTCCAAAACGCTAACCTTATTATCGAACGCGTAGCGTAAAAGGAGATAGAAAAATGGAAAGATTAAAAGCAATAAAAGAAAATCTTCTCACTCAGGTTCAAGCACAAATGGTACATCTCGACTGTGTAGATACAGAAGAATTGGGCTAGGCTGTAGATATGCTCAAGGATTTGGAACAAGCGATGTACTATTGTTCGATAGTCGAAGCTATGGAAAAGGCCTCGGAAGAAGAGAAAAATGAAGCTCTTATGCGCTACTATCCTATTGACGCAAGACGTTAGCCAACGCGCAATATGTTAGAAAGACGCAGATATGATGCCGGCGAAATGATGTATTACACAGATGACGGTAGATATGACCACTATGATACAGATAAACATCTTTACCATAGAGGCGAACACGTAGATGAAGCCAAAGGCAAATATCTGAAAACGAAAACCACCAATAGTGATAAAGTATCTTAGATGAATTCTTTAGAGAAATACCTTCAAGAACTTGCTAGTGATATGGCCGAGATTGTTGATGGTTGCTCTCCAGAAGAAAAGACTTTAATACATAAGAAATTAACAGGCTTAGCAGCAAAATTAGAATGATTCTAATAAACGGGAAAGAGTGGGATATCAGATTGGTATATCCCACTCATGATAAATTGCAAAGAGATGATGGCTTCTACACGATTGCTAGTTGCGATAATCTCCATTAGACGATTTATATAAGCGAAGAATTAAAAGGATATCGGCTCCGCAAAGCTTTAATACATGAAATAACTCATGCATATATTTATAGTTATAATATTGATTTAACAGATTACGAAGAAGAAAAATTAATAAATATTCTAACAAATTTTGGAACCGATATTATAAATTTAGCTGAAAGCTTGTTATAAAATAAGAAAGAGGGAACTACTCAAATGTAGCTCCCTCTTTTTTTATTGGCTATTATTTAAACCGCTTTGGTACTTTATCTAAACATTTTTAAAGAGTAAATCTCCTTCATGGTTACCACCTAACTTATTATAGGCTTCGTGCTTTTTTTCAAAAGCTTCAAACTCATCATAGGTGATGTGATGGTCTTCAGAGAGCAGTTCTTTACCAAAAGCCATAAATTTTTCTTTTTGTAATTCTAATACGCCGCCACGAATGGCGTCTATTGACTTATCCTGCTTGGTGTTTGCCGCCTGCATTTTTTGTTCTAAATTTTTTATCCGTACAGAATCATTTTTGTCTGTTTCAGCAATTAAATTTTCTAAACGGATAAATTCTTCTTTTCTTTCGGCGTTTAACCCCTTTTTATAAAGAGAATAATATCTTTTTACCAATGCCGTTAAGCCTGCTGTCACAAGACCAAAAAGAAATTGTAGCCAATATTTAGCTATAAATTCCCACAAAAACAAATCACCCCTCTCACTATAATATAAAAATAGCAAGAGGGGCTTTATAGAAAATTGACCTTTAAGTCCAAGAGAGAAAATCTGCGTCAGAAGTTGGTTTTTTCCTATTGTCTATTATTTTATCTTTAAAATAAGCATCCTTTAAGCAAATTGCATCGCATACATCATCATTTGCCGAAATGCCATATTTATTAAGCACATATTCAACATCGGCTTTTTTAAGTTCTTGTCTTTTAATGCCGCGGCCCGTATGAATGCCTATTCGGCTTCTCCAAGTGCTAGCTACTAGAACTTCCTATTCTACTTTTGGATTTATTAAATAAGCAGAATAAAATATAATCCCCTAGAGCCAAGTTAATACTTTATAAGTTCTATCATTGTAATTAGGAATTACTTCTTCGGCGACTATTTTATTTACTTCATGCTTTTGGATTAATTCACAAACTTTATTCGCCATTACCTAAATGCGTTTAAAAATATTAGAGGAACTGGATTGGATACATCCATACTCTAAAATATCTCCCTACTCATTAGCTACGCAATATCCAGTAGAATGAGATGATAAATCGAGAGCTATTATATTATTCATTAGTGGAGCCGAAACCACCGCGACGAGTCCCAGAAGCTACATCATCTTCTGTTATCTCGTATTTATGTATAATACCTTGACCTATTCGGTCACCTTTCCTTAAGAGCAAATCATAAGGTGAAAGATTTATAACTTGGAAAAAGATTTCTCCCTCATTTTGGGCGTTGTCTGCATAATCGGCGTCAACTATACCTACACCGTTTGCGAGTATTAACCATTGTTTAAGAGGTGTAGATGAGCGCACGCTAATTTCAAGATATGTACCCGGCTCAAGGTAAGCTTTTATTCCAGTAGGAACAAGAATGGGCTTTATACCAGTCATTTTAGTAACACCGCTCATCTCTTCAAGAGTAAGGGCCTCTTTACCATAACTAGAACCAAGAGTACGCATAGAGTTTATATATGAAGGAATAAGAATATCATCTGCTACTTCAAAATCATATCCAGCACTTTGTGCTGTTTTTCGTTCAGGAAGATGTATATCTTTATTTTTGTATTTGCTTACAACCTCAAAATGACTCATAATCTTTTACCTCAGGCCGCTCTTCTTTATGAAAAGAATAGTCTATATCAATTGCCGAATCGGGTTCTTTTTCTATATTAAATGATTTATTAAGAGTTACTTTATAATAATCATATATTTGTTCGCCATCTTTATTGTATTTTTCTTTATGCTGGCTTGAATACTTTAAAAGATTGCCGGGCTTAGCTTTTTTAGCTTCTTCAATAAGCTCCATAGCTTCTTGTTCATTTTCGGCGTGCCATGTTTCTTGTGTGTTAATAAGATATTTCATTATGGTCTGGATTAACCTCTACTTTCAATTTATTGTCAAGGAATTGAATTTCTTTTTTTACTTTCTCAAGATAGGCTGTATTGCCTTCAAGGACAATTAAGTTTACTTTTTCTTTTTTAGCATTTATAACTATCGCATTAGCCATTTCGGCGGTCTGATATTCACCTAAAGTGATAAATTTATTGTTCTCTTCATCAACATAGACCAATTTTTGAAGATAAGCAAAAGTTATTATATTACAATATAAATAGCCGTTCATTATCCTTGTACCTCAATTACACCAGCTGTATAGTCAAAAAGCATAAAGCAGTGTGTTTCATTTTGCTTATTAGTTACCCAAATTTCAAAGCTGTTATTCCCCGCAGAAGCGATATCTTTAATTGTGCCGAAGCCTTCTACACATTCTCTCACTACATCTCCAAAAGTTTCATCAGAATTGGCCATTTTGTGGAAAAGAGTGTAATATCTTATTTCATTGTTAAGAAGCATAAAATAAGTGCTTTCTTTCATTGAGTTATAAGTTCTTTGTATTTTTTCAAAACCTTCTCGAATTTTTGTGGAAGAAAGTGGAGTAGCATTAGTATAAAGACTTTTATTAAGAGAATACATATCAACCGTAAGCTCAGGTAAGTCAATTTTTGCCGTTTCGGCGTTTTCTATATTTTCCATTTGGTTTTTCAACTCCTTTAACTCTTTTATATATTATAACAAATATTTTTTATTTTTTCAAACAATGGATAGTTTGATTAGAACTGCCTCTTAATTCAAGGTTAAGGTCTTTTAATTCTTCTACGAAACGTCCATCTATAAGATAATCTAAATCATCTAAAATACCTTTTATAGCGTTACTATTTCTTTCTTTTAATTCTTGGAAAGTGTAGCCAGTCCATAAATATATTTCAATAGAATCTTTATATTGTTCTCTTACAGAACGCAAAATATAAGCTGTTGTAAAGAGGTTTTCTTCACAAAGAGGTTCTCCACCTAAAATGCAAAGGTTACGAAGTATTCCATTGGCTGAAATGCCTTTTAGGATGCTATTCATTTCATTTATACCGAAGGGTTTACCCCCCAAGAAGTTCCAAGTCTCGGGGTTAAAACAACCTTTACAATGATGGGGACAGCCCTGAAGCCACACGGAAACACAAACTCCGGGAGCATTAGCTGTATCATTTAATTTTAATTTAGCGTATTTCATTTATTTCCTTTATCAAAGATGAAGTTTTCGATCTCTTATCTCCATCGTACGGCCGAAGTTCCAGAACTGCGTTCCAATATAACCGCACGTACGTCTAGCGACATTTAAAGTTTCGTGATTAGTATTACCACAATTAGGGCAATACCACTCTAATTTATCATTTAAAAGAATTTCTCCATCAAAGCCACATTTTTGACAAAAATCAGATTTTGTATTTAATTCTGCATACATTATATGTTCGTATATAAATTGTATAACTTGTTCTACTGACTGAATATTTTTTTGTAAATTGGGAGTTTCAATATAACTTATTGCTCCACCGGGGCTTAATTTTTGAAATTCTGATTCAATTGCTAACTTGGAGAATGCATCTATTTCTTCAAAAACTGGTATGTGGTAACTATTTGTTATGTAATCCCTATCTTTTCCATCTAGTTTAATAAAAATATCTTCTCCAAATCGTTTTTTTAAACAACTAGCAAACTTATAAGTTGTTGATTCAATTGGAGTACCATATACACTATAAGAAATATTTTCTATTTCTCGCCATTTATTGCATTTATTATTAAGATATTGCATAATCTCCAGACCAAAAGCTTTTCCGTTACCAGAAAGACTTGCTTTGGTCATAAATTTAACACATTCATATAAAGCGGCATAGCCTAAAGAAAGCGTAGAATAGTTAGAATGTAACAATTCATGAACAGAGTGACCCTGGGGTAAACGAGCTAATGCGCCATATCTCCATAATATTGGGGAAACATCTGCATTGGCATGGCTTAGCCTTTCATGCCTTTTTTGTAAGGCTTTATGGCACAGTTCTAGTCTTTCATCTAAAATTTTCCAAAATTTATCAAAATCTCCTTCTGAGGTAAAAGCTACATCAGCAAGATTAATAGTTACCACGCCCTGATTGAATCGCCCATAATATTTATGATTGATTGGGTCAGGAGTTAAAAAGCTTCTACACGTTTTATCTATTGTTGCCAATAGCACTGACTATATCTTCATTATTTTATATAAAATAATGTCCTTGCGCTTCCAACAAGTGCTTATCTCTTGTCGTACCAACGATACATATACCGTTGCCGGGTTATTCCCCCGAAAATAGTCGATACACCTTATTCATCATATTCAAAATTCCATTCAGTATAATTAGGTCTTTCGTTTTTTAAAAATAAAGATATTCTATGTCTATCTATTTTTGTAAATTCTTCACATTGACGAAGACTTTTAAAATTATATCTCTCATTTGTCTTTTTATTAGTTGCAATTATCCAAATACCGCGTCCTTTGTGAGGATTAATATAGGTATTTTGTTCATATGCTTTTTTTACATTTTCAGAATTAGTAACAGCTTGTAAATTGTCTAATCTATTATTAGATTTGTTTGCATCTATATGGTCTATATATTTACAATTATTAAAAAAAGCTTCTGCCATTAGTCTATGTACTCTTTTGCGATAAGTACGACCTTGGCTCTTTAAGACAATATGTTGATATAAATCTACCCCTGTGTAGGGAGATAATATATTTCCTGTTTTGAAATTAATAACTTGACTATATTTGTTAATTCCAAAAATGTTATCAAGACTTTTCAATGGGATAAAATCTGATGGATATTTTTCAAACTCTTCTTTTGTCATTTCATTTTAACCTTTCTATTATTTTAAAATTTTATAATTTAATTGTAATATATTTTTT
>ERZ1034855.489-NODE-489-length-15205-cov-12.155842_pt1 | contig 15205 bp, 10 predicted proteins | sample MGYA00520699_ERZ1034855 | MGnify/ENA primary metagenome ERZ1034855 (study PRJEB33766, sample SAMN09781730) | gut metagenome | biome: gut microbiome | host: Homo sapiens | place: Madagascar | study: EMG produced TPA metagenomics assembly of the PRJNA485056 data...
TTTGTTTTTGGGAGGATAATTTAGCGTTAGCTAAATTTCAATCCCCGACCGACACACAGCTAAACAATAATTTACCCAAACTTTAATAAATAACCACGAATTACAACGCAAAAGCGGCACTCAAACGAGTGCCGCAATGCAATAAAAATTATTTATTATTTAAGGAAAGATGATGTGCCACCGATCTGACCGTCAATGCCTGTAAAGCCGTTTGCACAACATACATAAACTCTCATATTTGCCTTACCGATATCTGAAACAGTAAGTGTTCCGTTTGTTACATTCTGAACATCACCTGTAACAGCGTCAACATATCTGCCGTTAGGAATATTCTTAAATGTAGCACCACTTGAAACTGTTACAAGTGCAAGGCTGTCAATACCGTCTTCTGCACTTGTATAACGGCGGATATAAGACATATCGCCACCTGTTACATAAGAATCAGAAGCTGTGTACTGACCTTTCTGAAGAGCAGGGATAGCTCTTCTGATAGCATTAAGCTTTGAAAGATGAACGCTAAGCGGGCTTGCAAGTGTTTCAGCAACTGTACCAGAAGCTGTGTACTCGCTAAAGTCTGTAGCTGTTACATTACCTTCAAGATAATCGCCGTAGTAAGCACGACCTGTTGTTGAAAGAGGAGCGTTAGGACCAACATCAATAACTTCGCCCTTCTGGAACTCAACCTCTGAACCATAGTAAACGCATGGAATACCACGGAATGTAAACATAAGGTCAAGGTTCTCTGCCCAAGTCTGTGTGCCGCCTGCAAAACGACTCTTTTCATCAGGCTGTTCAGGAGCATAGTCATGTGAATCAACATACATTACATTGTATGTTGCATCATTATAATACTGGTCTGTGCTCTTAGCAAAGTTATAAGCACCGCTTGCGTTACCAAACATTCTGTGCATCTGGAAGTCAATACCCTCCATACCCGATGCCATAGATCTGTCAGGTGTGTGGTATGTAATACCGTTTAAGAAAGCATTGTCTGAAGTAGGTTCATCTGTAGGATCATCTTCTTCGAGATAATGATCAAATACAACATTCATATTGTTGTTAATATCTTCAGCAGAAGTGCCGTAACTCCATAAATCAGCCCACTTATTGTTTGACTCTTTCCAAGTGTAGTAAGGTGTAGATTCCTCTGCGTGACCACGATACCAAATCTGTGTGTAACGAGTACAGATTTCGCCAAACATAAGGAAGTTGTTGTTACCCGATGCCTTTGCAGCAGCATAAAGCTGGTCATTGTACATAAGGTTAAGTGCAAGTCTTGGAATATGTCTTACTGTATCAACACGGAAACCATCAACGCCCATATTGATATAGTCTGAGTATACATCTACGATGTGTTCTGCTACTGCCGGATTTTCTGTGTTGAGGTCAACACAGTCACCTGCGATTTGAGCAAATTTACAGGTCCAGTCATCCCAGTTAAGGCTCTGGAAATAACCTGTATGATAATAGTTGTTTGCATTATATTTGTCAGAATTTGAAATCTTTGCAGAATCATAATCTGATTTGTCCGGTAAGCTGCCTGTTGAGTTACCTACATCCGAAGAGTATGTTGTATTCTTCATAAGGTTAAGTCTTTGAGAATACTGAATTCCAGGCTTCTGTGCCCAGTACTCCTCTGCTGAATTAAGTCCGTATGTGTCAAGAAGCAAGTCTGTAGGAATCATTGACTCTTCAAGATTTGAAAGGTCTTTTGTTGTATCTTTTTCAAAAAGATTGCAGAAATAAGCCTCACCGAAGTTACCGGTATGCTGGAAAACTACATCCTGAATAATCTTCATACCTTTTGCGTGAACCTCATCAATAAGATCCTGGTATGTAAAATCATCACTCTCATAACGAACATCAACGGTTGAGAAGTCCATAGCATGATAACCATGATAATCATAGCCTGAACCGTTTGTAACTACAGGAGTAATCCAGATAGCTGTAAAGCCAAGTGCCTTTATATAGTCAAGCTTGTCTGCAAGACCTTTGAAGTCACCACGCCATGCAGGGTCTGAATCAGGGTTATTTGCCTGTGCGTCATCCCAGCAATGAACATTATTGCCTGTATCTCCGTCATAGAAACGGGTTGTCATAACAAAGTAGATAGACTCTTCACGCATATCCACTGAATCAACAGGGTCAATTTCATCAGGATTGTACTTTGTCCATCTCTTGTTTTTGTACCACCACTCACCGGTAGTTCTTCTTAATTCAGGTGAATACTGTTTGCCGTCTTTATCTGTAAAAATCATATTTACAGCCGTAACATCGTTGATTACATAAGTAAACCAACCGTTTGAAGAGGCAGTCATTTTTTCACCCGGATATGAATCTGACATTGCGCTGTTTGTTGGAAGTGAATTCCAAAGGTAAACATATGGCTGTGCAAGTTCACTGTTCTGATAATGAATAGTAATGCCTGTTTCAGCTGACGCCGCACCAACCTCTTCAGTTGTAGCGTCAGCGTCAGCAGCGTTTACAGATACTATGCCTGCTGTAATAACAAGCATTACAGAAAGTACTAATGCACACCATTTTTTAATCTTTGTCATAATAGTACCTCAATTTATTTTAGTTAATCGTCGTATGTTTTAAAAATTACTTTTCTGCAACCATCTTCTGAAGCATTGTAGCGTCTATAACATCAAGAACACCGTTACCGTCAACATCACATGTCTTGAAATCATATTTCATACCGCTGTATTCAGCAATGATCATCTGGAGATATGTAACATCGTTTACATCGACATTGCCGTCACCGTCGCAGTCGCCAAGCATAAACGGAGTTGTTGTAGGCTGTACTGAAGTTGTAGGCTGTGTGGTTGGTTTTGGTGTGGTTGGTTTTGGTGATGTTGTTGTAGGAATAATAGATGTAGTCGGCTGTGTTGTAGTCGGTACATTCGAATCAGCTGTATAAGTATAAATCTTTGAAACCTTTGAGTTGTCAGAACCTTCAACATATACTTCAACTGTGTATGTTCCCTTTACTGTTGGTACAAATGAGTATGAATCGTTAAGTGTGTAATAAGGAATATTCTTATTACCGTTTGGATCTGTAACTACATACTTATAGAAAAGAAGTTTTGTACCTGTATTACCGCCGCCTGCAAGAACTTTAACTGTAGCTTTTGTGTTGAGCTTGATAAAGTTAAGATTAAGAGGTGTTACATTTTTAATAATAGGCTTAACGAGTGTTGAGTCATCTGCAACAGTAAGTGTGAGTGAACGCTCGTTTGTGTTGCCCTTTGTATCAGAATACTCAAACTTGATTGTATATTCACCAACTGCTGATGGTGTCCATACATACGAGTTTGTTGAGCTCATAGGAGATACTACCTTGCCGTTTACAGAAATCTGATAGCTGATAGTAGCATTTACAAGGCTATTTGCTGTTGTTGAAAGTGTAACAGCTGTACCTGTATAAATTGTGCTCGATGGGTCTGCTTTATAAGAAGTTACCTGAATATCACTTGTATCATATACAGACCAAGTATTTGTCTTGTTGTTGTAAAGGTCGCCTGAACCTACTGTAAGGTCATTTGACTTATTGCTACCTGAACTGAAGATAACATTCTTATAAGCCTTATTAGGAGTATAAGACCATACATTATCGCCGATTTCAGTCATTGGTTTGCCCGGCCATGCAGCGTTGCTATCTGTGGTGCTGTTCCACATATAGCAATATACATTTGACCAACCTGCATCATTCTGGCAGTAAATTGGTTTTGCATTGCCCGAAGAAGTTGACGGCTGTGTAGCCTGTGTCGGCTTAGTTGATGATGTTGCCTGTGTAGAAGAAGTAGCCTGTGTTGGGTTAGTTACAACCGAGTAAGCTGACCACTTGCCTGTGCTGAGGTCATAAATCTGACCGTTGCCTGCATAAGTAAGGTTTGTTGTCTGATTGCCGTTACCGCCGCTGCCGTTGTTGAAAATAACATTCTTAAAATCACCAGAAACTGTGTAAGCATAAACGTCATCTTCAACCTTTGTCATAGCCTGACCAGGCCATGCTGCGTTGTTGCCTGCACCATCTGTCCACATATAGCAGTACAGATTGGCCCAGCCGTTGTTTGCACGAACGTATACAGTATCGCCTGTTGCTGCTGATACTGCCATACTGCCTGCACAAACTGCTGATACTGCGAGCATAATACAAAGTATTAAGCTGAGTACCTTGTGCTTTGTTGTTACCATAAGAATTTCCTCCAAATTTTTTGTTATGGTTTTTGTGGAAAATATAATCCCACGTTCTGACAATTATATTATACAACAATGTTTGCTAATACTTTTTTCTTTTTGAGAATTATTTTGATTTTCTTACAGCCAAATTTATTAGTCTATATTTGTATATATTCAACAAAAAGGCGAGAAAAAGCATTTATTAATATCAATATGCACAAATACAAGATGTTGTTTTTGTGACTATCTATAATACTATCTGTTCTTAATTTTATCCCAATAGTTCTTATATGCCTGTTCGTTTTTGTTGTCACCGTATTCGTAATAAACTCTGTCACGGATAATGTCCGGCAAATATTGCTGATTTACATAATGGTTCGGATAATCGTGCGGATAGTTATAAAACTGTCCTTTGTTATTATTATCTTCCCCATCATAGTGCATATTTTGAAGCTGTCTTGGTACAGGACCGTAATTGCCTGCTTTTAAATCCTGTGCTGCACGATTAATCCCCATATATGCGGAATTGGATTTCGGCGCATTGCATACCATTATAACTGCGTCTGCAAGCGGTATTCTCGCCTCCGGCAAGCCGACAGCCTGTGCAATATCCACACATGATTTAACAATAGGAATAAGCTGTGGATACGCAAGTCCTACATCTTCGCAGGCACACACCATAAGTCTTCTGCACGCACTCGGCAAATCCCCTGCCTCAAGCAGCCTTGCAAGATAATGCAAAGCCGCATTACTGTCACTGCCACGCATACTTTTTTGATATGCGGAAATTATATCGTAATGCTCGTCACCGTCCTTGTCATAACGCACGGCGCTTTTTTGTACAAGTTCCGCAACACTTTCTTCGCTGACTTTTTTTACTCCGTCAACTTCGTCAGCCACAAGAATAGCAAGTTCAACCGCATTCATAGCTTTTCTTACATCACCGCCGCAGCCGTGAGCGATTTTTTTACGACAACTTTCGGGGAAATCCACCTCTACCTCCTGTTCCTCGGAAATAATTTCCGCCGCTCTCTGCACAGCTCTTTCTATTTCTTCGGGCGGTACCGGTTTAAATTCAAAAACAGTCGAACGGCTTAAAATAGCGTTATATACATAAAAATACGGATTTTCGGTAGTTGATGCAATAAGTGTAATCGAACCGTTTTCTATATATTCAAGCAAAACCTGTTGCTGCTTTTTATTAAAATACTGAATTTCGTCAAGATACAGTAAAATGCCGTTCATTCCCGAAAAAGTGTTCAACTCCGAAACTACCTCTTTTATGTCGGATGTTGATGCGGTCGTGCCGTTGAGTTTTTTCAGAGTTCTGTTCGTTCTTTTAGCTATATATGTAGCAAGAGTTGTTTTTCCCACTCCTGACGGGCCGTAAAAAATCAGATTCGGAATTTCTCCGCTTTCAATTATTTTTCGCAGTGGCTTATTCGCTCCGAGCAAATGCTTTTGACCCACAATATCATCAAGAGATTGCGGTCTTATTCTGTCTGCAAGAGGAGTATTCATATAATCAGCCTCATTTCAAATTTAGTATATATTTCATAGTACATTTGTTCGTAGAATTTGTCAAGATTTTTAGCAAAAAAATCCGTTCCGCCTTAAATTTGACGGAACGGAAAATAAACCGAATTTTATTATTCGTAAAGCGGATACTTTTTGCAGATTTCTTCAACGCCTGCTCTTACCTTGTCGGCACTGTTTTCAAAATCATTGAGAACAAGTGTAATATACTCGGCAATCTTGTCCATATCCTCTTCGTTAAGACCTCTTGTTGTAACAGCGGCAGTACCTATACGAACACCGCTTGTTACGAACGGAGAAAGCGGTTCACCCGGAATAGTGTTTTTATTTACTGTAATATAGCACTCATCAAGACGAGCCTCAAGCTCTTTACCTGTAACACCTGTATCACGAAGATCCATAAGAAGTACATGGTTGTCTGTACCGCCCGAAACAAGCTTATTGCCTCTCTTAAGGAGTCCCTCTGCAAGAGCCTTACAGTTAGAAACAATCTTTGCACCGTACTCTTTAAATTCAGGCTTTAATGCCTCACCAAAGCAAACTGCCTTAGCCGCAATTGTGTGCATAAGAGGACCGCCCTGTGTACCAGGGAAAATTGCCTTGTCAATCTGCTTAGCAAACTCTTCACGGCAAAGGATAAGACCGCCTCTCGGACCACGGAGTGTTTTATGAGTTGTGGATGTAACAAATTCACAGTACGGAACAGGGTTTGGATGAACGCCTGCCGCAACAAGGCCTGCGATGTGAGCCATATCTACCATAAGATATGCGCCTACTTCATCGGCAATTTCACGGAGTTTTGCAAAATCAATAATTCTTGGATATGCAGACGCACCGGCTACAATAAGTTTTGGCTTACATTCCTTGGCAATCTCAAGAACCTTATCATAGTCAATTCTGTGTGTTACGCTGTCAACACCGTAAGGAACAAAGTTAAAATACTTACCTGAAATGTTTACAGGTGAACCGTGTGTAAGATGACCGCCCTCGTTAAGGTTCATACCCATAACTGTATCGCCCGGGTTGAGCATAGCAAAGTAAACTGCTGTGTTAGCCTGTGCACCCGAATGTGGCTGAACATTTGCGTGTTCTGCGCCAAAAAGTTCGCAAGCTCTCTTGCGTGCGATTTCCTCAACAACATCTACGCACTGGCAACCGCCGTAGTAACGCTTTCCCGGATAACCTTCTGCATACTTGTTTGTAAGTAAGCTGCCCATTGCTGCCATTACAGCAGGAGAAACGATATTTTCGCTTGCAATAAGCTCAAGATTTCTTCTCTGTCTTTTAAGTTCCGCAGTCATTGCCTCGCCAACAGCAGGATCATAGCTGTTGAGATAGTCAAGAGCTGCAATATTTGTTTTTTCACTCATAATTATTCTCCTTAATCTAAAAATATATAAGTTTAAGCATCATAAACAGATGATAAAGCCTTATTTTTCAGTGCGTACAAATCATTAAGAGTACACACTTTTCCTGATTGATTTCTGAGTTCTGCCGCACCGCGCATTCCCTTAAAATAACCTGCTATAAGTTTTCTTGCCTGCAGCATAGCCATATGCTCACCTTTGTATTCAACCATTTTTTCAATATGTCGGCACATTACATTGAGTTTTTCTTCAAGAGTCGGTGTTTTTATAATACAGTCGGGATTCTCAAGATAAGCATTTATTTCCGAAAAAATCCACGGATTTCCCAAAGAGGCCCGTCCAACCATAACAAGCTGACAGCCTGTGTAATCCATAACTTCCTTTGCTATTTTTGCAGAGGTTATGTCGCCGTTTGCAATTACGGGGATTGACACCGCATTATTAACCTCTTTTATAATATCATAATCGACAGGAGGTTTATAATACTGTTCTCTTGTTCTTCCGTGAATTGTAATTGCCGCTGCGCCTGCCTGTTCACAGATTTTTGCAACTTCAACCGCATTTACGGCAGAATTGTTCCAGCCTTTACGAATTTTGACCGTAACAGGTACATCAACGGCACTTGTAACTGCCTTTACAAGTTCACCGCAAAGCAGCGGATTTTTCATCAAAGCACTGCCACTGCCGTTTGAACTGATTTTAGGTGCGGGACAACCCATATTTATATCAATAATATCAGGCTTGTTTTCCATAGAATGAACAGCCGCCTCAGCCATACATTTAGGGTCATCTCCGAAAATCTGAATACCGCAGGGGCGTTCATAGTCGGAAATTTCCATAAGCTCCTCACTTTTCTTACTGTTGAAAGAAAGCGCCTTTGAACTGACCATTTCACTTACGCAATAGGCGGCGCCAAATTCCACGCAAAGCTCACGGTATGCCCTGTCTGTAACGCCTGCCATAGGAGCAAGTACGGCACGGGACTTAAATTCTACATTTCCAATTTTAATTTTTTCCATACTGCTCTCCTTATGAAGAATAAATATCTCTCTGCTCTCTTCTGCGTTCAAGCGCATAAGATATTTTTGTACTGAGCAATACGAAAATCAAAACAATTATACCTACAATTACGCAAACCCAATATACAACACCTGCGGCATCATTGGTTTCGTAACGCTTTGTACTAACTTTTGAAGTTGAAAGCTGTGTAGGCGACACCGTTTCATTGACTACATTATTATTAAAATCATATTCTGTTGTTTCTTCGTAATACGGCTCTGTAGGTTCTTCTGTATATACAGGTTCCGTATATTCTTCTGTAACTTCTTCGGTATAATATTCTGTCGGCGGCTCTGTGTAAGGCTCGGTTTCGGGATAGGTTTCAGGCTCGGTATATTGAGGTTCTGTATATTCTGGTTCTGTATAAACCTCGGTTTCCGATACATCTCCGTCATCTATTCCGTCGCCGTCAATATCAACGGCATTTGTGCCGATTGCAGCCACAAACATAAACAATACCGCAAACAGCACACAGACAGCAGATTTTGAAATTCTGTATTTTTTCATTACATTACTCCTTGCGGATACATATATTAAAATTATACCAAAAGTCGCAATATATTGCAAGCTATTTTTACATTTAATTATAACCCGTGTTTAAGCACCTCATAAAGCACATTTCCGAGCAATTCTCCGCTGTATTCCGCCTCTTCTATTGTATTTGCGTCTGTTCCTATTTCTATAAGCAAAGAACCGTCGCAAATATACTCGTTGTACGCAAAATATCCGAAATTCAGCGGTCTTGTCATACCCGGATACATTTCTTCCGCTTTATTTTGAATTTTAAGCGCAAAATTAAGATTATTCTCCCAGCTTAAAAAATTCATCTCGCCGTCGGTATCGCAACCCGAAAGAATCATTATCTGTGCTCCCTGCTTACCGTCATATGTAAAAACAGGTTTTACCTTTTGAGTTTCAGTACCGATTGCGTCACGGTGAATATCAATTATTACCTTAATATCCGTGTTGGTTTCCATAATACTTTCAACGGTCTGCGCACTTCTGTCATAAGAACCGCTGTATGTTGAGTCGTGCACCGTGGTATCGTGCATAGTTTTTATTCCTCGCTTATTAAGCACATAGGTAATAGCATCTCCCACAGCCGTTACATTATAATCATTATTCTGCGTGCGTGAATAATAGCTTTCGTAAAAATAATCAACATCTTCGTCCATATAGCTTTCACTTGTGTGCGTATGATAAATAAGCACCTGTGCCGTTCCGTTTGAATCGACATCAAAAGGCAGTTCACTGTTTAAAGCGGAATCAAAATCGTAATCAAGTCCCGTATTGTTTTTCACATAAGCGGTACCGCATTTTACACCGTTCGCACCAATCTGTTCGGCAAGAATATCGTAAACCTCCTCTCCGTCATGGTTTCCGAAAGAATCATAATATCCGCTTTTGTCTTTTTCTCCGTTTAGATTTCTTGTAATCGTAACAGGTTTCGTAATCGGCTGTGTTTCCTCCTGTTTCTTTTGTGTGGTATCGGTATTGGCAAGGGTTGCAGTTTCAGTATCGGATAATTTATATGTACCGTCGGACAGAGTAAGCGCCGCAACCGCAAGCGCCGCAGGTTTGTCGCTTGCAAAGCACTCTGGCATTCTCCGACAAACGCAGAAAACGGCAGTCGATACAAGGATAATCGACGCCGTTATTTTTAATGCTCCTAACTTTTTCACAAAATCACCGCCTCATAAAAATATATGCCGATGATTTTAATGTATGACCGAATTCCTACATAAGCGAAACAAGCTCGGAAATATTAAATTCATTTTGAAGTGCGCCGTTAAGCGCAAATGAAATCAGTCTTGAGGCTCTCTCGGTAAGCAAATCTATTTCCCTCGGTATTACTACCATCTGCCTGCCCTGCGGTGTGATTTTCTGCCTTGCCCTGTGCGGGTCATTGACGCTTAAAAGGTCAGATGCAAATGTGGCTGCATCTACAACTGTGGGCACTCCTATTGCTATTACGGGTACTCCTATAGTTTCTTTGTTAATCTTTGTACGGTGATTTCCAACGCCCGCCCCGGGTGAAATTCCTGTATCGCTTATTTGCAAAGTACAGCCGAGTCTTTCAAGTCTGCGTGATGCAAGTGCGTCTATTACAACAACTGCATTCGGTTTTATTCTTTTTACAATACTCAATATATATTCGCCTGTTTCAATACCCGTCTGCCCTGTTACTCCCGTTGCCATAACCGCAACCGGTCTTAAGCGGTCAAGACCGGTACTTCTTGCAATCTCACCCGAAATATGCCTTGTAGCAAGCACTCTGGAGCTTGTTTTCGGGCCGAGAGAATCGGGAGTGATTTCAGGATTTCCGAGTCCTACTACAAGTACAAGACCGTTTACCGGCAAAAGCCTGCGAATTTCCTTTCCTATAGTAATAAGTCTTTCGTCGGTTTCGGTAAAATTATCGGTAAGTGACGGAAGTTCTACTGTTATATAAGTACCCTCTTCTTTTCCGAGCTGCTGCCTGGCTTTTCTTGTTTTTACTTCAAGTCTTGAAATATCAAGTCCATTTTCACTGTACTGAACAAAATCCACACCTCCGACATCTTCTCCCGCTATTTCACGAGCTTCTACCGCAAGGTCAGTTCTAAGTTTCATAAAGTCGCCCCTTTTATCTGTAAATATTGCTATTATCTTGTGTATAAACAGCGTTTATATTCTTTACAAGAAAGAAAATTTTTGATATAATAAAATTTGATATATATAAACAAAAAGGTGTGAATGTAAAATGATAAAATCACCTGTTATTAAGGCGATAACGGCAACAGTATCTGCACTTATGATATTTTCTGCTGTAAGCGTATCGGCTAATGCCGCAAGCATTGATAACAATTCAAAAACATTAAGTAAATTTCAAATTAAAACTTCAGACAATACAAAAAATGATATTCCGTCTGCATACAGTTCAGTGGAGCTTGGCATTGTAAATTCTCCGAAAAGCCAAAAATACAACGATTGCTGGATATATTCCTCGCTCTCGGTGCTTGAAACAAAACTTTTAAAAAAAGATTTTACGGCTAATAATTTTTCTGCCGAGCATATGAACCTTTGGGCAACAACAAAAAGCAACGGTAAAGGCTGGCAGCGCAATGTCACTTCCGACGGCTACGCATTTACCGCACTCGGATATTTAAGTTCCTGGCAAGGCGGAATCGAACAAAGCGACTACGACACTCTTGCAGAAAAATATACTCCCGACAAAGACCTTTCCGCTTTTGTAAATTACGGGGTGACCGCTATAAAATACCTCGACGATTATACACAAGAAGAAATTAAGCAGGAGATTATGGATAACGGTTCAATCTATGCGGCATATTCTCACAGTCCTTATTACGAAAATAATGACAGAACGGCGTATTTCTGTCCGCAAGGTTCTCCAAAATCCACAGGTCATGCAATAGCTATTGTCGGATGGGATGATAATTATTCAAAGGAAAATTTCAAAGCTATAAACGGTGTTTTACCCGAAAATGACGGAGCATGGCTTGTAAAAAACAGTTGGGGCGATTACAACACTTTAAACGGTTACTTTTGGCTTTCATACGAAGATTCTTATTTGTTTAGCAGTACATTTAAATACAATTTTGCTGTTGAAGATGTCACAGAAATCACCGATGATGTTAAACTTATGCAAAATGAAATTTACGGTGCAACATATGAATTTAACTACATAAATGATGACAGCGTCACATATCTTAATCTTTTTAATTTTTCCGAGGGTTACAACAAACTTGATTCGGTAATGTTTGAAACCACCGCAAAAAATTCCGACTATGAAATCTACTATGTACCTGCTGAAAATAAAATTCCTGTGTCAGATGAAACCAAATGGACTAAATTAAACAGCGGAAAAGTTCCGTACAGCGGATATTTAAATATTGATACAAATGATTTTGACTTACCTGTAACTTACGGTGCAATCGCCGTTAAAATTAAAAAAAATAATGAAAGCGGAAAAATTACTATAGGCGTCGGTGAATGGCTTAACAAATCAAACGGCCAGTTTGCATTTATAAACGAAAGCCAAAAAGGCGAAAGTTTTATTTATCAAAACGGAACTATGACAGACCTTCTCGATTGGTACAAAACGGAGCGTGACGATAATCTTGGCGGCACATTCGTTATAAAAGCTGTTACAAATAAAACCGAACTTGCAGTCACACTGCTCGGCGACATTGACTTAAACAACAAAATTGACATTAAAGATGCAACCGATTTGCAGATAGCTATTTCAGGCGGTTCAAAACTTTCGGCTGTTCAAAATTTAAATGCCGATACTGACGAAAACGGCGAAATTAATGTAAACGATGTTACACAGTTACAATTTATGATTGCAAATAATAACTAAATACAGATGCAAACAGAATTTTGGGACAACTGCCTCTTTACCTGCAAATCGACAAATCACAAACATTCAACTTTAGACTAAAAGGAAAACACAACTGCTCATCGGAACAGTTGTGTTTTTCATTTTATCTCATTTGAGGACCGCCCCGCATATCTCCGCCCGGGCCGCCCATTTCGTTTCCGTTCATATCGCCGTTGCCCATATTTCTGCCGCCCATACTTCTGGGACCACCCATACCGCCTGAACCGTATATGATAGAAGTCATTTCAACTTCTGTTGTACTGTCGCCTGTCGTTACAGTATATGTCTGACCTGTTGTAATACCCGGGCAACTGATAACCACACAAGCGTATGTCTTGGTAGGTGTGAACGATACAAGAACATCGCCGTCACTGTTTTTGACTGTGATTTCACCGCTCGAATTTGTATTTACAAGCATTGAACCTTGAGTTGAATTTTCTCCAAAGTTCTGTGCCATTTGAGATGAACCTGTGGCAATGAATATGCCACCTGTTATGGTTGCTTCTACGTCATAATCAACCGCTCCGTTATCTCCGCTTGTCGGGCCAAAAACATAGGTTTCCCCGCCTGTAACGGTAAGCGAACCGTTTGAATCAACTCCGTCACCGTCAGCGTCAATTGTTATTTTGCCGCCCGATATTGTAATGGAAGCATCTGATGAACCGAAATTGTCACGGTCAAATCCGCCGCCGAATCCGCTTTCGTCTTTTCCGCCTGCGGCATTTATTCCGTCATCACTCGATTTCAGATTAATTGTACCGCCTGAAATTTCAATTTCTGTTCCCTCTATTCCCTCATAGCTTTCGGTAATATTAATTGTTCCTCCGCTGATGCTTGTTTTGCTGTCTGCGTGAATACCGTCATCTCCGCTTGAAATTGTAAATGTGCCGTTTGTAACGGTAACATTTGTGTTTGAATGTAAAGCGTCGTCCTCGCAGTTCAGATTAAAAGTACCTCCGCTGATTGTAATATCTCCTCCTGCTTTTATTCCTTTTACACTTGCAGAATCTGTTGAACTTGAAGATGATGAACCTCTGTTTGAAGTAATATTAAATGTGCCGTTTTCAATTTGAGCCGTCGTGCCGGCATCAATGCCGTCACCTTTGCAATTAACGGTAAAATTGCCGTCTGCAATATACACAAAGCCTTTTGAAGTATCGTCTGTATTTTCTGCGTGCAAACCGTCTTTACCCGAAGTTAAAGTATAAGTACCGCTTGCAATTCTGATACTGTTTTTACCGCTTAATGCATGGCTTGCGGCTGTAATATTGTATTCTCCGTTTGTAAGTTTTAAATCATCTTTAGAAACAATGCCGTGACCTTTTTCGGAAGTTACAGTCAATTTTCCCTCTCCGTTAAAGGTAATATCATCTTTTGCAAATACCGCCGCATCTACATTGTTGTCATCTGTCTGAACATAGTCACCTGTTGACGCAAGTGTATTTTCTGTGTCTTTTGCAGTGGTTACAAATACCTTATCTGCCTGTTTTACATATAAAGCGGCACTTGATTTACAGGTTACAGAGGCGTTTTTAAGTACAATCTGCACTTTTGTTTTATTGTCGGCATCTACAATAATCTGACCGTCGGATGTTGTACCCGTAACTATATATGTGCCCTCACTTTTAATAGTAACCTTACTTCCGCTGACAGAAACGCTGTCAGAGCTTGCGGTTGCACCTGATGATGAAAAAGCAACCATTACCGCCGAACTTTCATCATAGCCTACCTCTTTGTCACGGTCGGTGAACATATCGCTGTCAAGAGATTCATCCGAAGCGATTGAAGCAGAAGAAACACTGTCTTTTGTAACAGTTGAAGAATTTGTCGAGGATGTTTTTTCATCTGTATTTGCGCAGCCTGTTACACTTACGGATATAATAAGTGCCGCAATCAATGCTGCAAATTTCCCTTTGCTTTTTAAATTAAAGCTCATTATTAGTTATCTCCTGTCTTGCCATACTGATTTCAAGATTGCCGTTTCTGCATCTCAAATCATCAATAAAATCTTTTTCATTGTTCGGGTTTTTGAGAGTTACATTATATGTAAGTTTGAACAAACTGCCCATATTAGCGGTTCTTACCGATACCGTTTCATATTTTTCGGTATATTTTTCAAAAAGGTCGTCAAAAGCACCTGTATAATTTAAATCCTCGGGGATTGTGATTTTTAATATTCTGTCCTGCTCAAGTCTTTTGTCTGCACCGATATTTACTTTATTGAGGATAAACATTGCAATTCCTAAAATTAATGAGAACAGCACTGCGTATCCGAGATAACCCATTCCGCAAATCAAACCTGCACCCATTGCAAGGAAGATTGTGCCGATTTCTTTAGCGGTGCCGGGCACGGAACGAAATCTTACAAGACTGAAAGCACCTGCCACAGCAACGCCTGCACCGACATTACCGTTTACCATCATAATTACCACACAAACTACGGCAGGTAAAAGTGCAAGAGTAACAACAAAGCTCTTTGTGTATTTGGTTTTGTATGAATAGACCGCCGCAAGAAAAATGCCGATTACAAGAGCAACTGCTATGCAAAGCAGAAATTGCGGCACTGCGATTGTTTCGGTTGTTGAACTGAAAATTCCTGAAAATAATGTATTAAGCATATTTTTTACCTCCGTTTGCTCTTTCGCTCATAATTGCAACATAAGCATTGCCGTAT
>ERZ1034855.491-NODE-491-length-15147-cov-9.881063_pt1 | contig 15147 bp, 14 predicted proteins | sample MGYA00520699_ERZ1034855 | MGnify/ENA primary metagenome ERZ1034855 (study PRJEB33766, sample SAMN09781730) | gut metagenome | biome: gut microbiome | host: Homo sapiens | place: Madagascar | study: EMG produced TPA metagenomics assembly of the PRJNA485056 data set...
TTTTAATTTGTACATTTATGTTTTTCTGTCAACCTATTTTAGCAAAATATTTATTTTGTTATATATATGCGCAAAAAACCGCCTTTTCGGCGGTTTTCGGTACGTATTATTTATTTTTAGTCTAATCGACAATCATCGCTGTTAAATCAGCTTCAGAGACAACCTGCTCATCAACCATGCCCACACCGTGGAATACAAAAATATTACGGCGTTCTTTAACTTTTTCAACATGCATTCTGAGCTGGTCGCCCGGACGAACCGGCTTGCGGAACTTCACGCCGTCAACAGCCATAAACAGAACGCTGCGTTTTTTATTGGCATAGTCCGGGTCAGCGCTCATAACCACGCAGCCTGCAGACTGAGCCATAGCTTCAATTTGCAGCACACCCGGCATAATCGGATTTCCGGGAAAATGACCTTGGAAAAATTCTTCATTCATTGTCAAATTTTTGATACCGACGCCTTTTATACCCGGTTCTTCAACTTCCAATCTATCCACCAGCAAAAACGGATAGCGGTGCGGCAGCATTTTCATTACTTCATCAATATTATAGATTTTCTTTTCAGACATTTTAACCTCACTTTATTTTTTAGAATTCTTTTGCAAAAAGGCAACCTGACGCATAAAGTCCTTAAACGGAACACACGGACTGCCCATCATCACAGCACCGTCTTCAATATCGCGCATAACACCTGACTGAGCAGCAATCTGCACGCCGCTGCCGATATGCAGATGATCGGCCAGCCCGACTTGTCCGCCGCAAACGACATAGTCGCCCAAAGTGCAGCTGCCGGCAATACCAACCTGCGATACAATCACGCAGCCGCGCCCCAGCTTGTCATTATGGGCAATCTGCACCAAATTATCTATGCGGCAGCCGTCGCCGATAACCGTATCGTCTAAAGCGCCGCGGTCAATACAGGTGTTGGCGCCTATTTCCACATCATTGCCGATAATCACGCGTCCCAGCTGCGGAATGCGGTGATGCTGTCCGCCCATTAGCTGAAAACCGAATCCATCCTGACCGATGCGGGCGCCGGTATAAATATAGCAGTTATTGCCAATCAGCGCATAAGCAATAGAAGCCCCTGCCCCGATACGGCAGCTGCTGCCGATTTTGCAATCATGCGCAATCACGGCATTTGCTTCTATACGGCAGTTATCGCCGATAACAACGTTATCTTCAATTACTACGTTAGCGCCGATAGAGCAGCCCTTACCTATTTTCGCAAACATAGAAATTTTGGCGCTGGGGTCAATTTCCACAACCGGCTTTTTTTCGGCATACATATATTCATTGAGCTTAATAAAAGCTTCTTTCGGATTTTCACAAATCAAAGCCGTTACGCCCGCCGGCAAGAACTGCAGCAAAGCCTCGGTTGTCACACAGGCTTTGGCTTTAATTTCTGCCGCCTGCTCTTTGCTTTTGCGGTCATAGAAAAAGCAGATTTCCTCGGCTCCGGCCGAATGCATGGTGGCAATGCCTTTGATAACTTCATCAGCTTTTGCCGAATCGCTCAGCACCGCGCCGGTAACCTTAGCCGCATCGGCTAAGGTTACGTTTTCTTTAATCTCATAAAAGTTTTTATCTACCATTATATTCTCCTAGAGGCTGGTGCCGAAATTCAAACGGAATACTTCGGTTTTATCATACTTGGTCTTGCTGATAGGGAAACCAAAGTCAATATCAATTTTACCCATCGGCGACATCCAGTCAAAACCAAAACCGACTGAACTGCGGACTTTTGAAGAATAGTCAATCTTCTGAGCGTCAAAGTTATCCGGTTTGCCCAGCATACCGATATCCCAGAATGTGCGGCCTTTAATGCCCAGTTCGTCCAAACCAATCGGGAATGTCATTTCAGCGCCGGAATACATCATCCAGTTACCGCCTAAAGCATCGTCTGTACGCTTATCACGGGCGCCGATACCGGCAAATTCAAAGCCGCGCAAAGTCTGTCCGCCTAAATAATAGCGGTCGGATAAGCGAACTTTTTCTCCGCTGTAGCCGGCAATATAGCCGCCGGTTGCAAACAGCTTAAAGGTATAGTAGTCGGCAAGCGTATAGAACTTATAGGCTTTGGCGTCAAACTTGTTATATTTGTCATCGCCGCCCACACCGGCAAAATCATTGCCGAAAGACAGATAATAGCCCTCTTTGGTGTTAATGGCGTTATCGCGCTTGTCATAAACAAATGTCTGACCGATTACCGAAGCGGTGCTGCTGCCCTCCTCTGCCTTTACAAATTCAGAAGCATATGATTTAACATGGTTCACTTCATTTTTGCTCAGAGTATAGCGGGTATAGTGATAAAAGTCATCGGTATAGTTCCAGCCAAAGCGAACGCGTCCGCCTTTTGAACTTGTATCGTATGAAGCTTCATCTTCATAATCCTGCTCGGTCATGAACAAATCAGCGCCGGCGCTCAGGCGGCGACCCAAGAAATACGGCTCAGTAAAGCTGATGTCATAATCTTTGGTACGCTGAGAAATACCAACGTTAAAGCCCAGTTCCTGCCCGCGGCCGCGGAAGTTGTTTTCGGTCACTCCGGCGCGCAGCAAAGCACCGTTTGTGGTGGAATAGCCAACGCCGACATTAAAGTAACCGGTGGATTTTTCTTCTACATTAACGTTCAAATCAGCCTTGTTCGGACCGGTCGGCTCAGTTTGAATATCTACCTTGCTGAAGTAGTTGAGGTTTTCAACATTGCGGCGCGAATCGCGCAGTTTAGAAATATTCAGCGCGTCGCCCTCATCCAAGCGGAATTCACGGCGGATAACTTCATCCAAAGTGCGGTCGTTGCCGGTAATGTTAATACGGTCTACAAACACGCGCTGGCTTTCGCTGATATTAAATACCAAATCAACCGTGCCGGCGGCGTTATTGCGGACAAGTTCCGAATCCACATCCACAAAAGCAAAGCCTTTCTTGCCTAAAGTTTCAGTCATGGCGCTGATAGATTTTTCAATCAAATCGGCATTGTACCAATCGCCTTTAGACAATTCAACATCGTCATAAAGCGGAGCAACATCAATATCTTTCACTTCCGACTTAATGCTGATTTTATTGATTTTATAGCGCACGCCCTCGTTTAGAGTGAAAGTCAAAATGAATGATTTTTTATCGGCGCTCAGCTCAGCAACTGCGGATTCAACCTTAAAATCAGCATAGCCGCGGTTGGTGTAAAAACGGCGCAGCAATTCTTTATCATAATTCATTTTTTCGGCATCATAAGTTTCTGATGAAGTGAAAATACGATACCAGCGGCTTTCCTTGCTCATGATTTCATCTTGCAAATCAGAGTTAGAATAGTGCGTGTTGCCCAAGAAGTTGATTTTATCAATTTTAGCGGCCGAACCCTCATCAATTTCATAAATCAAATCTACGCGGCTGTCGTCACGCTTAATAATTTTAGGCTCTACAGTCACAGTATAGCGTCCGGTTTTGCGGTAGACATCCAAAATACGCTGCACATCCTGCTGCACTTTCGCTTTGTCATAAACCGAACGAGGACCTAACTGCACTTCGCTCTCCAAAATCTTGTCATCTATTTTGTCGTTGCCGTCAAAAGCACGCTTGCCGATAACCGGATTTTCTTTTACATTGATAACCAGAGTATCATCTTTGGATGTATCAAAATTTACATCGCTGAACAAACCTGTGTCATACAAGCGTTTAAACGAGCTATCCAGTTTGTCTTGCGAAACCGTTGAGTTTTGCTTGATATTCAAATAAGACAGTACCGTTGCTTTTTCTACGCGCTGAAGTCCGTTGACTTCTATTTTTTTAACCAGCATATCAGAAGCCATCGCATCAAAAGCCAATAAGCTGGTGGCCATTACGCCGGCAAAAAGTTCTTTTTTCATTTTTTATTTATACTCCTTAGTCAAACCACCGGTTAAATAAATGCACCATGTCGTTCCATGTTGCCAAAACCATAATGGCTAAAATTATAAAAAGACCAAACTTGAAGATGTAATCCTTAACCCGCGGCTTAAGTTCGCGGCGGATAACCATTTCACACAAATAAATAACCACATGGCCGCCGTCCAGAACCGGAATCGGCAAAATGTTTATCAGTCCCAAATTAACCGACAGCAGCGCCATAAAGTAAACAAAACCGATTAAGCCTCCGGATTTGCTGACATCGCCGGACATTTCGGCAATGCGGATAATGCCGCCGACATCTTGGCCGCCGCGCTGTCCGGTTATCATCTGTCCGACTGCACGCAGCGTTGTTACCGTAACATCCCAAGCTTCGCCGAAACCAGACTTTACAGCATTAGCAAAAGTCATATTGCGGTGCGAAAAGACGATACCGGCCGTAGACTGAATGCCCAGCATGCGGCGCTTTTCCAGCTTTCCGTCGCCGGAATCAAACTTAGTTTCTCTTAAAACAGCCGTGAGATGCAGCGGACGGCGGACTTTTATTTCAAACTCATCATCCACATGCGCGCTTACATAGTCTTTCAGCTGCGTAAAATCATTCAGCTTTACGCCGTTGACGCTGTCCAGCACATCGCCGCTCAAAAATCCGGCCTGCTCGGCTGAACTGCCGGCCATTACATTACCGACAACAGCCGGAGACGGCAGCAGCTCGCCGGTCTTTTTGTCAGTCGGAGCCGGCAAAGACATTAAGCCCAAGATTTTTTCTTTTTTATTTTCGCAAACCGAACAAGGATTTTCTACTTCTGAAGTAAAAAGCTTAAGGGTCAGCGGACGCTCTACATCTACTGAAACTTCATCGCTGGTTGATAAAGTGATTTCATTGCCGATAGCTTGAAAATCCGGCGTTTTATTGCCGTTTATGCTGACTATGGTGTCGCCGGGCTTAATTCCGGCCAAATCAGCGGCCTCGCCCTCAACCACCGCGCCGACAACCGACGGATAAACAATCTTGCCGTAGCTGTAAAAAATACCGATAAAGGCAACAATGGCAAATAAATAGTTAAATGCCGGACCAGCCACAACAATCGCGAGTTTTTTCCAGCCTTTTTGATAAGGGAAAGCCCGTTTTTTATCTTCTTCCGACAGCTCGACCGCTGCACTGTCGGCCGTAGAAGACGAAGCATCGGCATCGCCTAAAAACTGGCAGTATCCGCCCAAAGGCACAGCGCAGATTTTCCATTTAGTGCCGTGTTTATCGGTGCGGCTCCACAGTTCTTTGCCAAAGCCGATAGAAAAATCCGACACCGCTACGCCCAAGCTGCGGGCAATGATAAAATGTCCGAACTCATGAACAAAAACCAGTACGCCTAAAAGAACGATAAACGGCACAATGTAATAAATAATATTAAGTAAAGCTTCCATCAGCGTCTCCTCAGCGCATATACATAAAGAACAAATAAACGAAAGGCGCAGCAAAAATTAAGCCGTCAACACGGTCAAAAACTCCGCCGTGTCCCGGAATAAGCTTGCTGGAATCCTTAACCCCGACTTTGCGTTTAATCGCCGATTCAATCAAATCGCCGATTTGCGCCAATACAGCGATTAAACCTGCCGCAAAGGCGTACAGAATCTGGTCGTTAACCTGCCATACATAACGCAGCTGCAGCGGAGAATAAGTAAATGAGATATGATTCAGATTGTTTGAATAAAACGGAATATCCATAACTTCGGTGCAGACATACATAAAGATAATGCTGACGGAAATAGAAAGCAAAATTCCGCCGAACAAGCCAGACCAAGTTTTATTCGGGCTGATTTTCGGCGCCAATTTCGGACCGCGCAGATTGCAGCCGACCACCAAACCGCCGATATCCATGCTCCAAACCATCAAGAAAAACCACAAAGTCATCATAAAGCTGTAGTTATACTGCGGGTCATAATAGCCCTCGCTCGGGTCAAAGCAGCGGTACATCCAAATCAACGAGCCGATGCCGATAGAAATATAAGGCACGCCCAAGGTAATCAGCCCGCGGCGCTTTTCTTTTTCGGCTACAAAATACACCACCAGCGAAGTCACGGCAATCATAGTAAACAGCACGGCAAAATTATAGCTCCACAGCGAAACCGCCAAGCTCATCATATAGGCCGCCACATAGGCTGAAGCCTTTTGAGCCGAAAGCAAATTAGCCCATTCCCAAGCCAGCAAACCGCCGACCACAATAGCCAAAACCTCTACATACGGACTGCCGATGTAAAGAACATCCACCGCAATCGGAATCATAACTATTGCCGCTAAAATTCTTTTGGCGATTGCCCCCAATTTACGACTTACCATATCTTCTCTCCCTCTTGTTATAAATTTCAATAATATCTTTCAGTTCCGATTTTGAAAAATCCGGCCATAACGTCGGCGAAAAATACATTTCGCTGTAGGCCAGCTGCCATAAAAGATAGTTGCTTATGCGCTGCTCGCCGCTGGTGCGGATAAGCAAATCCGGCTCAGGTATTCCAGCGGTATACAGCATAGACGCAAAAGTTTCGGTATCAATATCGCTCAGGCTTAAATCGCCGTTTTGCACCAGCTGGGCAATTTTGCGCGCCGCCGCCGTAATTTCCTGCCGTCCGCCGTAGCTCAAAGCTACACACAGCGTCATACCGTCGTTTTCAGCAGTTTTATCTTCTATTTTTGCCATTTTAGCAACAATATCAGCCGCCAGCATATCCCGTTCGCCGATAAAAACTATTTTGACATTATTTTCTTCCAGCTCCTTAAAGCTGTTATCCAAATAATTGCGCAAAAGGTTCATCAGGGCGTCAACTTCTTCTTTATCACGCTGCCAATTTTCGGTAGAAAAAGCGTACACGGTCATATATTTAACCCCAAAGTTTTTCACAGCCTTTGCCGTATCAATTAAAACTTCGGCGCCTTTTTTATGCCCCATGGCAGCCGGCAGTCCGCGCTTTTTTGCCCAGCGCCGGTTACCGTCCATAATAAATGCGATATGCTGCAAGTTACTGATAGTCACGGCCGCACCTTATACCTGCATAATATCTTTTTCTTTTAAAGCCACTTGCTCGTCAACTTTGCGGATAGCGTCATCAGTCCACTTTTGAATATCGTTATTATATTTCTTTTCTTCATCTTCAGAAATAAGCGAATCCTTTTTAAGCTTTTTAACATCGTCCATAGCATCGCGGCGGATATTGCGGACAGCAACCTTGCATTGCTCGGCATATTTACCGGAAATTTTAACCAATTCTTTGCGGCGCTCTTCGCTCAGCGGCGGAATCGGAATACGAATCAGCTGGCCGTCTGACATCGGGTTTAGGCCTAAATCGCTTTCACGCAAAGCCTTTTCTACAGCTTTAGCCATGCTTTTATCCCAGACGCTTACCGACAAAGTGCGGGCGTCCGGAACGCTGACGGTGCCGACTTGGCTAATCGGCGTCATATTGCCGTAAGCTTCAACCAAGATACCGTCCAGTAAGCTGGCATGAGCGCGTCCGGCGCGCAGTCCGGCAAAATCTGCTTTCAGAGCTTCCAAACTTTTTTCCATACGGCTTAAAGTTTCAGTTTTAATTTTTTCAAAATCAGACATTTTTACCTCTTATTTTTATTTAATGATTGTACATTTAGCAAGACCGCAGACAGCCTCTACAATAGAATCTTTTCCTTTTTGGGCAAAAACCATAATCGGAATATTATTTTCCGCCGCCATGGTAATCGCCGTCATATCCATAACTTTGAGCTTTTTCTCTTCAACTTCGGCAAAGCTTACGGTTTCATAGCGCTTGGCATTCGGATTATTCCGCGGATCGCAGTCATAAACCCCGTCAACCTGAGTTGCTTTCATAATAACGTCGCAATGCATTTCAGCTGCTCGCAAAGCCGCTCCGGAATCGGTCGTAAAATACGGATTGCCTGTGCCGGCGGCAAAAATAACAACATGACCTTGAGCCAGCGATTTCATTGCTTCGCGGAAACTATAGGTTTCACACACCTGCGGCATTACCAAGCCGGAATAAATTTCCACAGGACAGCCCGCGCGCTCTATCGCCGTTTTCATAACCAAGGCATTCATCAAGGTCGCCATCATGCCAACTTGATCGGCAACGCTGCGGTCCATTCCCTCGGTTGCGTTTTTGGCGCCGCGGAAAAAGTTTCCGCCGCCGATTACCAAACAAATCTGTACGCCGAGTTCGCGCACTTTAGCTATTTCCGCAGCCAGCGCCGCAGCTATACCTGCGTCAACGCCGAAGCCTTTGTCGCCCATCAAGCCTTCGCCGGAAAGCTTCAGTAAAATTCTTTTATAAATAGGTTTCATTTTTTCACCTTATACTAATCTGATTGTATGTTACGCATTTTGCCGCCGTTGTCATCAATATTTTACACGTTTTCAGCAGAATTTTTTTAAGCAATAAAATATAGTTGAATATTTTGCGTTTTCTGCTATTGATAGAATAAATTTCAGATACGGGAGAATAATGATGAATTTATACTTGGTTCTTTGCGCTGCCGGCGGTTATTTAGCCGGTTCAATTCCTTTCGGCTTGGTTTTATGCTATTTAGCCGGTTACGGCGATATCCGCAAAATCGGCTCAGGCAATATCGGCGCCACCAATGTTTTGCGCACCGGCAACAAAACTTTAGCCCTGCTGACGGTACTGCTGGACGCTTTCAAAGCCGGTTTAGCCGCTTATGCCGCCGGATTGCTGCTGCCGGAAATTCCGCTTTCTTTTGCCGGTATAGACACCACTCTTAATGTTGCCGGCTCGCTTATTGCCGGTTCATTCGGAGTTATCGGACATAATTTTCCGGTCTGGCTGAAATTTAAAGGCGGCAAAGGCGTTTCTTCGGCTTTCGGCTTTATTTTGATGACGCAATGGCCGGTTGCTTTAATTGCCTTGGCGGTTTGGCTGGCTATGGCGTTTGCGTTCCGCTACTCTTCGCTTTCGGCTTTGACTGCCGCCGTTTCTATGCCGGTTGTTGCCTTTTTTATGTGTCCGCCGATATACGCCGCATTTTATACGGTTATTGCTCTTTTGGTAATTGCCCGCCACCATGCGAATATAGCCCGCCTGCTGAACGGCACCGAAAGCAAAATCAGCTTCAAGAAAAAGGCTTAAGACGTGGCTGAGCAGACAGAGCTTTTAAATATTTTGCGCTTAATGCTGACAGAGGGAGTCGGTCCGATTACCTTTTATAAGCACATGCAGACCTATAAAAGCTTGGAAAAAGTCTTGCAGGCTGTCGCCGCTAAAAAGCCGCTCTGTCCTCAGTCTAAAGCCGAAGATGAAATTGCTAAAGCTCAAAAGCTCGGAGTTAAGCTGATTGCTTATACCGACAGCCGTTATCCCGAATCCTTAAAGCAGTTAAACGACGCGCCGCCGGTTTTGTATGCATTGGGCAATACGGATTTGCTTAACTATCCGCTGAGCATGGCGGTTGTAGGCGCCCGCAACGCTTCTATCAACGGGCGGAAAATAGCCTCGCGAATCGCCTATGACCTGACTGAAAATGATGTCTTGGTTGTTTCCGGCATGGCGCGCGGCATTGACAGCGCAGCGCATAAAGGCGCTATGTATGCTAAAAACAAGCTGGGGCCGACCATTGCCGTTTTAGGAACCGGCTTGGATGTTATTTATCCGGCTGAAAACAAAGATTTATATCAGATGATTGCGGCGCAGGGACTGATTATTTCTGAGCTTCCGTTCGGCACAGCCGCGCAGATTTCCACATTTCCGCGGCGGAATCGGATTATATCCGCGCTGGCCGCCGGCACCTTAGTAGTTGAGGCCGACCTGCACTCCGGCTCTTTAATCACGGCTAAATATGCTTTGGAGCAAGGCAAAGATATCTTTGCCGTTCCGGGGTCTCCGATGGAAAACCGCTCGCAGGGGCCGAATCACTTAATAAAAGAGGGAGCAGTTTTAACCGAAAATGCCGAAGACATACTTAATATATTAAGTATAAGCCAAAACCGGCAGATAAAAAGCACGCAGCTGAGCTTGAAGCCTCTTGACAAAGTAGAAAATAGTGTAAATATTTCAGACATTAAAATTGCTGACCCGCTTCCCGAAAAAGAAGAAAAGCTATCTTTAACAGAACTGATTACTTTTGAGGGAGTGGATATAGATGAGCTGTTGCGCTCCAGCGGTTTGGCGCAGGCCGAATTTTTCTCGCAGCTTTTAGATTTGGAGTTTTCGGGAAAAATAGAACGGCAGGCGGGCAACCGTGTGGCACGCTTAAAATAAGGTGTAAAATAAAATGAAGTTAGTTGTTGTAGAATCTCCGGCAAAAGCCAAAACAATCAATAAATATTTAGGTCCAGACTATAAAGTTTTGGCAAGTTACGGGCATATCCGCGATTTGCCGAGCAAAGACGGCTCTGTAGACCCAGACAATGATTTTGCCATGACTTGGGAGTTCAGTCCGGTCGGCAAAAAGCACCTTAATGACATTATCGCCGCGCTTAAAGACTGCGACACCTTAATTCTCGCATCCGACCCGGATAGAGAGGGAGAAGCTATCGCTTGGCATATTTTAGAAGAACTTAAAGAAAAGAAAAAACTGAACGGCAAAAAGATTGAACGCGTAGTATTTCACGAAATCACAAAATCTGCCGTTAAAGAGGGTATTGAAAATCCGCGCGAAATAGACCAAGACTTAGTCAGCGCCTACATGGCGCGCCGTGCTTTAGACTATCTGGTAGGCTTTAACCTGTCGCCGATTTTGTGGCGCAAGCTTCCGGGGTCTAAATCGGCAGGACGCGTGCAATCAGTAGCCCTGCGCCTGATTTGCGACCGCGAAAATGAAATTGATAAGTTTAAACCGGAAGAATATTGGACCATAGATGTTGATTTATTAACCGCACAAAAAGCGGAAATGCTGACGCACTTAATCAATCTGGACGGCAAAAAACTGGATAAATTTACCATCAACACTGAAGAAAAAGCCCTTGCCGCCAAAGCTAAAATAGAAGCTCAGAATTTTGCCATTTCTAACGTAGAGCGCAAAAAAGCCAGCCGCTATCCGGCTCCGCCGTTTACCACCTCTACCCTGCAGCAAGAGGCTGCGCGCAAGCTGCGCTTTTCAGCCAAAAAGACCATGCAGGTGGCGCAGAAACTTTATGAAGCCGGTATTATTACCTATATGCGTACCGACGCCGTAAACCTTTCTAAAGAGGCTATAAAAGCCTGTCGCGAAGCTATTGAAAAATATTTTGGCGCAAGCTATCTGCCGAAAACCGCTAAAGAATATAAAAACAAAACTAAAAACGCTCAGGAAGCACACGAGGCAATCCGTCCGTCAGATGTGATGAACACGCCGAAAAAAATGGAAATGAAGCTGGACAGCGACGCCTACAAGCTTTATGAACTGATTTGGAAACGCACGGTTGCCTGCCAGATGAATCCGGCCATTTTAGACCGCGTTGTAGTAGACGCAAAATCGGCTGACGGTAAAATTTTGCTGCGCGCCAACGGACAAGTAATTCAGTTTGACGGCTTTTTGAAGCTTTACCAAGAAAGCAAAGACGACTCTGATGACGATGATGAAAACGCCATTCTGCCGAATGTAGAAACCGGAGAATCGGTAGAGAAAAAAGAGATTAAGCCGACTCAGCACTTTACAACCCCTCCTCCGAGATTTACGGAAGCAAGCTTAGTGAAAAAGCTGGAAGAACTCGGCATCGGACGCCCGTCAACCTACGCTAATATTATAGCCGTTCTGCAGGAACGCAAATATGTAAAAGTGGAAAAGCTGCGCTTTATTCCGGAAGACCGCGGACGTATCGTGACCGTATTTTTGGAAAACTTCTTCAAAAAATATGTGGAATATGATTTTACGGCGCAGATGGAAGAGTTTTTGGATGATGTTTCCGCCGGCGCTATGCAGTGGAAAAAGCTGCTTGCCGGATTTTGGGCTAAGTTTATTAAAAACATAGATGAAGTTAAGCCACTGCAGCTGACAGAAGTTATCAATAAAGTTGACGAAGCGCTTTCCGCCCACCTGTTTCCGCCGCGCGAAGACGGCTCCGATCCGCGGATTTGCCCGAAATGCGGCAAAGGACGTTTAAGCATAAAATTCGGCAAATTCGGAGCATTTTTAGGCTGTTCAAACTATCCGGAATGCTCATATACCAAGCCTTTGACCGACACCAAGGAAGAAGAGGAAGAAGCGGCCAACGCCAGCGCTCAGAAACTTGCCAGCGGCGAAGATAAAATTTTGTGCCAAATGAATGAGCAGAATGTTTATTTACGCAAAGGACCGTACGGCTATTACGTTCAGCTCGGCGATGCGTCCGGCAATACCGAAAAGCCTAAGCGCTGCTCGCTGCCTAAATTTGTAAAACCGGAAGAATTAACGGCCGAGCAGGCGCAAATTCTGCTTTCTCTGCCGCGTGACTTAGGCAACGGCATAGAAGCCAATATCGGCAAATACGGGCAGTATATTAAGCAAGGCACCAAGTCAAAATCTTTGAGCGGAGCTGATAATATCTTTAATATCACGCCTGAGCGCGCCGAAGAGCTTTTGAAAAACGCCGTAGCTAAGCCGGAACCGCAGGTTTTAGCCCAGCATCCTGTCACCAAAGAAAACATAACCATGAACAAAGGACGCTATGGCATGTATCTGAAATGCGGAAAGAATAACTACGCTATTCCAAAGGGGTATGCTCCAAGTTCATTAACTGCGGAAGAGGCAATAAAGATTGTTACCGCAAAAAAATAGCGTATTTTTAGAGGATTGCTGACAAATTTACTTGCAAAATTGATTATAAACAGTTATACCTTTGACAAATATTGAAAAAAATGAGGTTTGAATGAGTAAAGAAGAATTGTTGGAATTAACCGGCGAAGTTATTGAAAAACTGCCAAATGCTATGTTTCGGGTTCGTTTGGAAAACGGTGTAGAAATTTTGGCGCATACTGCCGGTAAAATGCGCAAGTTTCGTATTCGTGTGATGGTCGGCGATAAAGTTGACATTGAAATGACACCTTACGACCTGACAAAAGGACGCATTACCTTCCGTCATAAAGATTAAAAGAAAGAGCCTTTCCGGCTCTTTTTTAGTATGGCTTGTACAACAAAATTGCTTTGGCTGAGTTTATTACATCTCTACTGCAGTTATTATTTTGCAGTTGACTTATGGAGTGGGGCTGGTGTAGAATAAATGTGTAAAATAACTAATTTTTAGAGGAAAGAAAGATGAAAAATAAGCTAAGCAAAGGTCTCTCTCTCTCTCTGCAAATCCTAAACATCTGATTAAAGGCATATTTTCTGTCGTTCAGCACGTTTTTATAGGGTTTGGCAGAAAAAATGACACTTTCGGTAATAACAAGCACAGAAGCAAACCTATAACCTCGCCCCTTGCTGGAGAGGTCGGAGCATCGTTCCGGGTGAGGGGTAACAATAAAAAAGCAGACGGCACTAACCCCACGCCTCTAGCACCCGTCATTCTAGGCCTTGTGCCTAGAATCTTCTGGCAACAAGGTACTAATCTAGTCAATAAATTATCCTTATTATTGCATAAGTGCTGGTTGAGCGCCTTTTCCGCCTCCACTATCAACGTCATTCTTCGCCGGTACTCCCTGCTGGAAGTACCACGGCGGAGAATCCATAACGCCATTGCTAAAGCAATGTCAATATGCGTTGCCGTTGGCAACAAGATAATGGATACTCGTCTGCCACAGCCTGCGGGGTGTGGCGACAAGTATGACGTTTGTTCTGCTGGTCGTTCTATGATAGAAATGCTCGGCGTTCTGGCTATCATCGCTGTTCTGTCTGTCGGAGGAATTGCCGGCTACTCCAAAGCGATGGAAAAATGGAAAGTCAATAAAATATCAGAAGAATATTCTTTTGTGCTGCATGGCTTGATTGAACATTTAGATTCATTGAAATATATTAACTCAACCTCAAATACTTTTGGATTGGTTGATACTTTGCAGGCTTCGGCAATTCTCCCAACTTCTTGGAAAAAAATAGATAATTTACGCATATATGATTCTAATGGCAATCCGATTGCTATTTTTTCTCGTAATAATATACTAGGTTTTAGTGTTAATATCGGAAGCTATCGCAAAAATGATGATGGGAAGACCCTTGCAGAGGGATTTTCTAAACAAACCTGTCTTGCCCTGTTTAATAACGTATTTTATCCGCTGCACTCGGCTGTTAGAAATGTTTATCTTTATGTACAGCCTGATGTTGAAGAATTTTGGGGTGACAGTTATTGCTCAGATGGTCTGCAATGTCTGCGAGATGTTACGCTTGCCAAAATGAATAAAGCATGTTCATCTTGCGATGGGCAGACTTTTTGCGACATTTCTTTAACCTTTTAACAGTTTAAGCCCCGGCAGAAAATCATGCTTTTACCGAGACTTAAACATAAGCTCTAAAATTCTAAAACTATCGCACAATGGGCTGACGATTTATTGCAAGAGCGGCAAATATCGTTAATTTTAGCCAAGGTCAGAGAAGACAAACATTGATTATTGGCTGAACAATACGCTGCGCCCCAAAAGGGTTGATTATTTTTACTGCTGTCGTACATATACGCCCTATGAATTGCAGAAGACAGCGGAATAGCTAAATTGCTGAACATTTCGGTACAAACCTTAGCGGAAAATCCGGATGAAACAAGGCTATTTGTTTCGGTTGCACTTTCATACCAGCCGCCTAGATAAAAATCAAAAGTTAAATAGTTATAGCGGATGAAAATGTTTATAATATTGCCGTTATTATCTCGTACAGTAGCGTTTGGTATCCCCGAGTTATTGACTTGCTTCCATGATTGGGGAAGCAAATTCAGACTTTCTACTACATTTCTAACGCCTACTGCATTGCCATTGCCTGACAAATGACGGAAATCATCAACATGCTCTAATAGCCCATAAATAAGATAGCTGTATTCGCTAATAGTTTTGTTCAGCTTAAATTTTTCCATCGCTTTGGAATAACCAGCGATACCGCCGACGCTTAGCACTCCGACTATCGCCAATACGCCGAGCATTTCTATCATGGAACGCCCCACGCTGCAAACGTCATTGCGAGGAGTGTAATGACGAAGCAATCCAAACCCCTCGCCCCTGCTCTTTCCATTGAAAAATTCTATACCCTTAAACATCTTATTCCTCCTAAAGTGTGTAAAAAAAACGACCGTTATTTTTACACACTCAGAATAAGACGCTGATAATTCTCATAAAACAGCAAAAAACATCGCAAATATAAAAAGTTATTGCAAATTCCGGCAACCTT
>ERZ1034855.492-NODE-492-length-15061-cov-13.971611_pt1 | contig 15061 bp, 14 predicted proteins | sample MGYA00520699_ERZ1034855 | MGnify/ENA primary metagenome ERZ1034855 (study PRJEB33766, sample SAMN09781730) | gut metagenome | biome: gut microbiome | host: Homo sapiens | place: Madagascar | study: EMG produced TPA metagenomics assembly of the PRJNA485056 data...
TCCTTAAAAGATGAGAGTTTTCGTCATATGGATTGAACAAATAATAACCTTTCTGTTTTTCCTGTATAAAGATTTTTCCTACAGTCATTTGATTAAAACTATGAGAAGATCCTTGTAAATTTAACTTTTCCAATTGAACATCAGGATTTTCAATAAAAGGATGTGCAAAGACTTTTTTTGCATCGGGATATTTTTTCTCACTTTGTTTTACAATATTCGCAAAATTGATTCCTCTAATTTTATCATCAGCAATTTGTGCTTCATCAAATAAAAATAAATCAACCTTAAATGAATATTTATTTTTATATAATTCTGGTAATCGCTCTGGTGTTAATACAAATATTCTTCTTGATGTTTTTAATATGTTTATATTTTCAACAAAACTTAGAATTAAAATACTTTTATCTTCTTTGAAAGTATTCCGTAATACTGCAATATATTCAGCGATTAATGCTCTTGAGGGAACAACTATAACTACATCGTTTTTGTATTTCTTTAATAATTCTCTAAATAAAAACGATTTTCCTGTACTTGTAGGTGCAGAAAATGAATAGTTAATATTGTTTTCAATCTCTGAATAAATTGAATTTTGAACAGGTGTAAAATAGTTATTAGTTTGTTTATATATTTCATCTTTGAATAACGAGTATGCAAAAGATAATAATGAATCTGATTTTTCTGTTTTATAGAATAATCCTAATAAATACATTAAATCAGATTCGTATTTTTTGAATACATCCGATGCAAAATATTTATATAAAGCTAGCTTTTCCAGATTTTCCTAATTTATAGGACCATGTTCATGTAAATCCAATAAAATTTGCTGTAAGTCATTTTCTATTTTTTCTGGATTATTTAAAATATCAAATATCATAGGATTTGGACTCCAATAAAAAATAAAGGCATTTTAGCTTCAATTAGTTTTTTTACCTCATCATTTTCAAAAACATTTTTTTCAATTTTATCTTGATCTTTTGAATTTACCGAATAAGCAAGTGTAAATGCTCTTATATCATTTACTAGATTATCCAATGACTCTTTAGACGCTCCAAGAGAATGTAAATCATTAATATCACCTTGATCTTTTCTTATATTAGGTTCTATAAAGCGATTTATCTGTTCTGCAGCAGCCGAATAAGCATTTCCAGATGATCTATATTTGGCTTCCCCAAAATTTAATAATTTAGTTGGTGTTTCTGTATGAAAATCAAAACCATGATTGCCTAATACTTTTTCTTTCCATAATTCAGATATGGGAAAAATAATATGATTTAATTGTTCCTCAAGAGACTTTCCTGCATCTAAAGAAATAACATATTCACCAAAATTTTCTGCAAGGTTGTTATTTACGATGGGATTTCTAAAGATTTCTACTAAAGCTAATGAAGTCTGTTTTACTTTATTTTGATAATTGATTTTACTATAGTCATCTAATTTTTCTATCCATGAACTTTCTGTTATAGTTTTTATAAGTTCATTCGCATGTTCTTCTATATCAGATATTTGAATTTGTAAGTAATTGATCTCGCAACCATTTACTTCTTTTTTATCATACCTTAAAATTTTCATCATATAAAAATCTCCCCATTCATCAACTTTGGTAATAACCCATCCCTAATTTGAGATAGTTTTCGATTTTCAATACGATTATTTATTATTTCATCTATGAATGGTTTTATCACGGAAGTTAGATTTTGATAAGTTTTATCATCCGGAATAACAACCTCTGCTTTATCTAGTTCTTCTCTCTTTATATGTCCCATTGTTGTAGCTTTGTCGGCAGCGAGAAAAATGAATTTGTCCAGATGATGTTTTGTCCAAAGGTAATAAAACCATTTTTCATAAGTTTGTGATGTAACTTTGAAAAGGTGTTGGTTTAGACCGCAAGTTCCACCACACCAAATGTCAACTAAAAGGCTTCCTGACCACGAAAAAATAACATCTCCATCATGTATGATGTATTCTGGTTTTACTTTTAACGGTGAACATAATTCGGAGCTTTCATCATAACAGCCTTGGCGAAGTTCCTTAATCTTTAAAACTGGTAAACCTTCTTCATCTTCTAGGGGACGGAATTTTTGCATTGCTAATCCATTTAAATAATCTTCAATATCTGACAATTTTCCCACTTTCCACCCCTCCGGCATTTTACCACCAAATGGTTCGAAGTCTACAAACCAGTTTTTGAAGAGAGCCTGGGCTTGCTGTTCGAGGTTGGTGTTTATTTTGTTGTTCAGTTCGATTTTGTCGTCGAGGGATGAGAGAATGGCGGCGATTTTTTGCTGGGTGGGGAGAGGGGGAAGTTTTATTGATAGATTTGCAACAACGTCAGTCTGAACTCTTTGGTGCCCAGAAGAACCTACCATTGATTTTATTGCTGGATTTCTTATGCAATCGCTGGTTACTAAGTAATAAATAAAATATGGATCTGTGATATTATTCTTTGCTCGGAATACGATATATTCTGTAGAACCAAATCCTATTTCATTATCATCAAGGATATTAACCATTGCAGTTTTTCCATTTTCAAGACAAGGAGTAATACGAGCCATTATCGTATCGCCATTTTTAAATTTTGTTCCGCCTGTGTATGGCTCGAATGAGAAGGATGGAATAGCTCGACAATATGGTTGAAGGACATCCATGCCTATCTTTTTTGCAACAGTTCCTTTTTTTAGAGATTCTGTTGGATTGATTTCAACGATATCTTTTAGTCTACATTCTTTCCACTCTTCCACCCCCATTCCTCCTCACACATACTCAACCGGCAGCGAAATAACTTCATTGCTCAAATACAGAGGATTATCGCACTGGCAAATAATGCAGCCCTGACCAACAGAAACTCCAGCGATTTTAGACAGGACAGAGAAATGCTTTGCCATGTCTATTGTTGGACGGGCTGATTTTTTGATTTCGATTGGGTAGAGGATATTGTCTTTTTCGATTATCAAATCTATTTCTTTTTTGTCTTTGTCGCGGTAAAAATAGATTTTTTCGGTTTCGTGGCCGGCGTTGTAATATGATTTGATTACTTCGCTTACAACAAAGTTTTCAAAAAGACTGCCCGACATTGCGCCGTTCATTGCTACACTTGCAGAAGACCAGCCTACTAAAAAGCAGACCAAGCCTGTATCCATAAAGAAGACTTTTGGAGTTTTTACGGCTCTGTTGGATACATTTTTTTCATAAGGCTGCAAAAGACGGATTACACCGGAAGATTCAAGGATGCTTGTCCATTCGGAAATTGTTTTGCTTGTAACGCCAACATCACGGGCGATGGAATCTGCGTTAAACAGTTCTCCAACCCGAGCTGCAAGGCACTGCATAAAGTTATGGAACTTTACCAGATTTTTCTGGCTTATTATATCCGCCACATCGCGGTCAAGATATGTCCTTATGTACGAGCGGTAAAATGGTTCCCATTCGATTGACTCATCTGCCAGCTCCGGCATACTTCCACGCCATATATGATTCCATAAGTTTTTATATGGCTTTATTTTTTGTTTTCGGGATTCGATGTATTCAGATGTCGGTAAGAATTCTGTGTTAAAATCAATTTCGTATTTTTCTCTAAGCGAAAGAGATGTCATATTGATGATGCAAACACGTCCTGCCAAAGAATCTGACGCTTTACTCAAGAGCCTATAGCTTTGTGCCCCTGTAAGAATTAATTGTCCTTTATTTTTTGTGCCGTCTGCAAGAAGCTTTATTTGCAAAAACAGGTCTGGAGCCCGCTGTACTTCGTCAACAATAACAGGAAGCGGATGATTTTTGAAAAACAGAGCTGGATCTTTTTGTGCTAATCCAAGTTCTGTAAAATCATCTAGGGTAACATATCCATAATCCGGGAGAAGTTTTTCTTTTAGCAAAGTAGATTTTCCGACTTGACGGGAACCGGTAATAAAGAGAACTCTGAACTGTTTTTTCATTCTGTGCAAATATGGCAGAATGTGACGGTTTATATACATAAAGCCCCCTTTTGTGTAATCTGACTATTTTGGAGTATAACTCCAAAATAGCCGAAAGTCAAGCGTTTTAAGCGTGAGGCTATGGAGCCCCTTGCCGACCTCAGGATGCCCGAATGGCAGCCGAGGACGGTGAGCGTTAGCGAAGGGCGGAACAGCCGATGAACTATGTATGAAAAAATACGTATTTTGTTTTATGGCATCTTTTTTTGTTTTAACAGCGTTATGCGCAAAACAGGCGAAACCTTTGTATAAAATGCAGGAAAAATCAAAAGCGGCGGAAGAAGTTTCTCCGAACGATGAATCCAGAATTTTTATTGTAGGAACGAGCAAGGGTCTTTTTAAGCTTTCGAGAGGAAACTCATTTTTTCCGGTTTGGACCGAAGGCTCTGTTGAACAGATTGTGCGCACGGAAATTCCTTCCGAAGATGGAAAAATAATTGAAAACTGGTATTTCCGCACCAGCAAGGGAATTCTTTTTAGTTCCGACCTTGAGATTTTTGAATACAGAAATTCCGGCTTGCCGCTGTCTACAATAAAAAATTATGACGGACAAAATACTGAATTTGAAACCCGGGTTCAGACATTAAAAGATTTGTGCGCAAATCCCTTGAATCCGCAGCAGCTTGTTACAGCCACAAAAGATTCCGTTTATTTGTCTCGGGACGGCGGACGGAACTGGAAAAATCTTGGTTCAATGAGCATGGCTACACCTGGTGTAAAGGCATGCGCGGTCGGCTCAATGCCGGTTACGCTTAGCGATGGTTCTACAGGGACAGAGCTTGTTGTTTTTATGAGCCATCCCATTTTTGGCCTTTCCTATATAAAGCCGGATGCCGCCCGTCCTGTGTGGATTGATGTGGCAAAAGGTTTTGAGATGATGCCGAGCCTTACGAGCCCTGACGAAATTGCGGATATTCTTCCGGTTCTTGTTCAGGATGAATACGGAACTTCTTATGTTGATATTTATTTGAGCCAGAGTTTTATTCCACGCATTTATAAATTTGACTGGCCGAACCGTCAGGGCGAACTTATTTATAAAGGCGAAGAACCTGCTGAAACCATTGACGGACTTGCAGTTGCAGGCAATAAACTTGTTTATTCAAAAAATGAAACCCTTGGAGCATTAAACCTTGAGGATTATACAAATCCTGGCATTCCGGGAAAACTCGCTGAATGGAAAAAAAGTTTTGCCTGTGTTCCGGGCAGCGTGAATTCTGCATGGATTCCGTACAATCGTAGCGGATTGAAACGGGGAATTCTTCTGAATGAGCTATGGCTTTTGTATCCGGGCACAATAAATTCTCAGTACGGAAAAAAAGCGCTTGGTCAAAAAAGCATTTATGTCTCGGCGTATCAGTGCAGGCTTCAGACAGGAATTGATAAATTTAAAAAAATAATAAAGGACAACAATCTTAACAGTCTTGTTATAGATATGAAAGATGATTATGGACTTCTTCGTTATGACACTAAAGACGAGCTTGTAAAGTCAAAGGGAAAGGTTACTCAGTATGCGGTCGATCTTGACCATTTTGTAGAAGAATTTAAAAAAGACAATACATATCTGATTGCCAGGATAGTAGTTTTTAAAGACCGGAATCTTGCGAAATTCGGCGGTTCAAAATATGCGGTCTGGAATTACAATACAAAATCGCCGTGGGTCGGCATAAAAGAATATGAAGATATTGTGGATGAGGAAACCGGTGAAGTGACTGGAAAAAATCCTGTTTACTATGACGAAAACTGGGTTGATCCGTATTGCCCGGAAGTTTGGGAATATAATGTTGCGATTGCAAAGGAACTTATTGCCCGCGGATTTGATGAAATTCAGTTTGACTATATCAGGTTTCCTACGGATGGCTATAATTTGCGTCAGGCAAGCTACCGCTGGAAGAGTGAGGGCATGGATAAGGAAAGCGCGTTGGTTTCGTTCCTGAAGTATGCCCGCGAAAATATAAACGCTCCGATTGGAATTGATATTTATGGCGCGAACGGCTGGTATAGAAGCGGCACCCGGACCGGACAGGATGTGGAGATGATGGCTGAGTATGTTGATGTAATCGGCCCTATGTTTTATCCAAGCCACTTTGAAAACGCTTTTATGAATTTTCCGCCGGCGGAAGACCGTGTCTACAGAATTTATTATTATGGAACTTACAGAAATTCAGTTCTGGCCCGAAACCGTGTTGTAGTACGACCGTGGGTTCAGGCTTTTTACCTGAACGTAAGCTACGACCGGCAGTATTACGGCAAAGAATATGTTTTAAAGGAAATATTTGGCGTGCGTGATTCAGTTGACCACGGCTATATGTATTGGAACAACTCTGGAAATTACGAAATGATTTCGCCGGATATTGCAAAGGATGAGCCTTTTATTGGAACTTGTCCGGAATCCAGCCCGTCGTTCAGAAAACCGGCTTTGGGAACACAGGAAGCGCCGGAGTTTACAAATGAAGGCCTTTCCCGCGCTGATAAAACTTTTAACCGCGAAAAAAAACGCTGGCACTCAAATGATTCCGTCTTCAATCCGCTCTTGCAGATGAAACTTTTTAATAAGAAGATTGAAAAAAAATAACTTTTCAGCCCTGGCACTATTAAATTTTAGCCAAGGCAGAAGTTGTCACAGATTTTTCAACAAATTTTATAGAACTCAAGGTTGCGCACTAGACAAAATGCGGGGGGGGGGGGATAGAATGTCCTATCTTATTTTGAAAGGGGACAAAAATGAAAAAACTTCTTTTTGCATTTTGTGCGGCAATCGCATTGTTTACAGGCTGTCAGAATGATTCGTCTGATGATTCGGCGTCTGTTCAAATCTCATTAAAAGAACGTATTAATACGGCAAGGGATGGTGATGTAATCGATTTGGGAAAGGCGAATCTGAAAATTGATGAAAACGATTCTTATACGATTTCAAAACCTTTGACAATTAAAAACGGAAACGTAAAAAATGCGACATTTACAGTAGAAAGCGATAAGGTTGTTTTTGACAGTCTTATGAGCATAAATGGCGTAATCGTGCACGAAAGAGTGGGAGACGGTGACTTTACATTGCAGAACTGCTATAAGGTTAGTGAAGTTTATGTAAATGGTGGCGGAAGCAATTCCATTCACATTGCAAAGACAATTGTTGAAAAGCTCATTGTAAATAAGAAGGGAGTGCGGGTAGCGCTTTCAAATGATGGTTCTTCAAAAGTTACTAAGACTATGATTTTTGAAGACTGTAAGCTTGATTCAGAAAATGAAAATAACTCTTTTGAAAAAGTTATTGTTGAAAAAGCTGTAAAAAATCTTAATCTTGCCGGAAAAACAAAAGTGGAAAGAATTGTTTCTACGGAATCGTCTGGTTCTGAATCGCCGACAATTAAGATTATCGTCAGTGTTGAAGTAAAGGTTGTTGCGGCGGACAGTACAGTAAAAAAATCTATAGAAGAAACAGCTGGCAATGAAGAGTTTAATAAAAAAGAACCTGCTATAGAAGATACGGAAATTTCTGCTGAAGAAAAAGCGGACTTGGAAGAAGAACAGGAAAAAGTTGAAAAACCAGGAGAAACAGAAAAACCTGGTGAAACGGACAAGCCTGAAACTCCGGCTCTTGAAAATCTTGATTTTATTATTGTGTCTAAAGATAAAATTTCCGAAAAACTTGATGCCTTTCCGGATTTTGCTGTTGGGGCAATCAGTGAAATAAAAGTTGAAAAGACCTCTTCGGAAGTTGTTGTTACAAACTCTGCTGCGTCTGAAGATTATTCAAAAATTTGGGATTACTGGCTTGTTTCAAAAACTCCGGTAAAAGCAGAAAAAGGCAAGAACTATAAAATCAGTTTTGACCTTAAGGCAGACAAATCCTCAAGAATATATCTTGCAACGCTGGATGCGGCAACGTCGGAAGATTCAAAATATGTTGAGTATAATGTAGGAACAGAATATAAAACATATTCAGTGGAAACAGGAACTACACTGACCGACTGGTCGGCAGAAGTTCCCCTGCTTGCAATTGGTTCTGTTTCAAAGCTTTATATTAAAAATTATAAGATAGAAGAAACCGATCCAAAAATTGGTTATGCAATTTTTATTTCAGATAAGAATGATTCCATTTCCTGCGAGGCATCGGCAGACGACATAAGCGTAACCTTTGGGGAAAACGGAAAATCAGGCATTAATATCTATCCGCTTGCTCTTGAAGTTGGCAAGCTGCACAAAGTTACATTCGACGTAACTTGCGACAAGAAAGTTTCTGATGTAGCCATTTTTGCAAGGGCAAATTCTGATGAATGTGCCACAGCAGGCAGTGGACATTTTAATTTTAATACTGAAAAAAATACCGTTACATTGTATGTTCCAGTGTATCAGAAAAGCAAGGAAACATTTAGAACCCTTCTGGTTTGGGTTGACTCAGAAACTCCATGCAAACTTACATTCTCAAACTTTAATTCCGTGGAAACGGACTTGAATTCAGTGCTAAAGGAAAATAAAGATCTTGGGCTTTACTTTGCGGGTGATATTTGTCTTTCAGAAGCAAAAGATAATCTTTGGAGAGTTCTTCCTGCGGACAGACCGATTCAGCTTTCTCCTGGCTCAAAGGTAGAGGGGCAGGTTCTTCTTTGTAATTATAAGGCATGGGATTCTGTGGTGACAAGTTTTAGAATGATTTCAAAAGACTCTGGAGCGACAAGAGAAAATGACAATATTGTTTTTAGCAACAATTCTTTAAAAACAGTTTCACTTAGTTTTTCAATTAATGATAAGCTTGAAACTGCGGTTGCTTGCACGGAAACTGAGCTTCCTGACTGCCTGTGGATTGAAGGTTTTATAAGTGAAGCGAGTGAGACAGGTGGCCTTACTCGTGAAAGATTTAAAGTAATAGATGCAAATACGCAAGAATTTAAATTTAAGTACGACGCAGCAAATCATACTAGCTGGGGCAGTAAAAGAGGCACTATATTTTTTAAGGTTTGCGCTGACGAAACAGACTGGCGTTTGAGTTTTGGCGGAACTAACATGCAGAAATTGCCTGTTTCATTGAATGGGGGCTTTGTTCCTCTTTATGCAAGTGGCGTAGATGAAAATCTTAATCCTGGCAATATTGTTGTAAAAAATCTTGCTGATGCAGAGGACTATGTTATTACAGTAGTTTACAATGCGTCTGTCAGGTTTATGAAGTTAAAAATAGAAGGCGCTGTTGGTGAATGGCCTGAATTGCCTCCGTTAAAAACTGGCTGGTATTATTATGATATTAATAAGTCAGATTTGGGAAATGCGGAAACCTTCAATATGATCTTTAATAAAGAAAATTATGATAATATAGTTCAAAGTGCAAACATAAAAGGTTTAAGTGTGAACACAAATATCTACTGGTACGATTGCTGGCAGGAACCTGATGTTTCTAGCTCTGTGGAGCATGGTGTGTCAAAACCTTCTAACCGCGAGGATAACCCGGAGGTTACTCCGGCGGACGGTTATATCCGCATATATTTCTATTCAGCGTTTTCTGACCCGGGAAATTTAAATCTTCATTATTGGACTGATGTCGAGCCTGTTTTTGCTACGAAATGGCCTGGAGTAAAGATGATTGAATTCCAGCCGTAAAATTATAATCTGAAGTTATGCCATTCCTCTTTTTTTTGGAGGAGTGGCTTTTTTCTCCATTCGGGCGGCACGGCAGGATTCCATAGGGAACCTGCCGTCGTGCTTTCCGGGGTTCCGGCTGCCGCCTCATTGCTCCGCTCCTCTTGTCCTTCCGCCGCATCCGCCTCCTTCCTTTTGTCCGCTGGTCTTCCCATCCCCGGTCTTTTCTCCGTTCCGCTCCGCAACGCTCCCTCCGGTCACTTCCGCGTCCGGGCCGTGAACTGAACCCAAAAAGTTAGACACTTTTTGGAGGATGTTATGCAAAGAGTATTCAGTTTTGAAATACGGCTGGAAGCTGTAAGACTACATGAAGAAGAAGATCTGTCACCAGGAGCCATCGCAAAGAAAATCGGGACAGTTCATTCTGTCGTCGAAAGATGGTTAAAACTTTATAAATACAATGGAATCGAAGGCTTAAAAATCAAAGATTATAATCAACAATATGATGATGATTTAAAATCAAAAGTAATAGAACAAGTGACTGTTCAAAATATTCCGTATACAAGAGTTGCGGCAATGAACAATCTTTCACCTTCAACAGTAAAGCGATGGGTGATAGAATCAACTAAGGGGTTGAAATTGAACGGAAAGAAAAATCTGATAACCTCAGAAGAGGCAGCTGCAATTCGGGAGAAATTCAAGCATGTAAAGAATCCAGAAATCAGAAAAATCATGGAAAAGAATTACTGGCTTGAAATGGAGAATGAAGCATTAAAAAAATTGGAAGCCTTAACTCAGAATCAACAAGAGAAAAAGCAATAGCAATATCTGAGTTAAGGCAGAAATACAAGTTAAAGGATCTTCTTTTGATTTTTAATATGAAACGCAGTACTTATTATACTGCTATTCAAAATAAACCTGATAAATATGAATCAGAAAAAGAACTGATAAAGCAAATATTTCATCATCATAAAGGACGTTATGGCTACAGACGGATTACAGTGTTGGTTCGCCGGGCAGGTTTTGCACTAAATCATAAAACAGTAAAACGGCTTATGAATGAACTTGGATTAAAAAGCTATGTCAGACCTAAAAAATATCATTCTTATAAAGGAATTGAAGGAAAAGGATTCCCCAATATTCTTCAGAGGAATTTTAAGACAACTAGATTTAATGAAAAATGGGTTACAGATGTTACAGAATTCAATATTTGCGGCCAGAGAATATATCTTTCGGCGTTGATTGATTTATATAACCAGGAAGTTATTTCATATACAATTTCACATCGGCCGACATTAAACTTTGTCTGCAAGATGTTAAGTAATGTTTTTGAAAAATATAACAATCTTAAAGGCTTAATCATTCATTCTGATCAGGGGTGGCATTACAGAACTGAAAGATATACGCAAATGCTAAAAATGAAAGATGTAACGCAAAGTATGTCTCAGAAAGGAAACTGTCTTGATAATTGTATGGCAGAAAACTTTTTCGGCCTGCTAAAAACAGAATTCTATTACATGAATAAATTTAGTTCTGTAGAAGAATTCAAAAAAGCTCTGGTTGAATATATTGCATATTACAATACAGAGCGTATTAAAATTGGATTAAACGGCTTGAGCCCTATTGAATTTAGAGCTCAATATGCCGCATAATTTTGTCTATAAAAAAGGGTTCAGTTCATCCGCGCCCCTCCAATCACTTCCGCGTCCGGGCCGCGCGGGCGGGCATCTGTCCGCCTCTAATCAACGCCGGGAACGATCTGGAGCCTTCCCGAAAAATTAAATTCTCTCATAGAAAGAAAACTCTGTCTCGCCAAAAAAAATCCTGATTTTAATGATAAACGCAGCCATTGGACACGCAGTCATTGAGCAGTCATTGAGCAGAATTTATGCCTTGACAAAATGCGGGGGGGGGATACTCTTGATAGTAGAATTTTTTTTGAGAGGATTATTTATGAAATTTAAGAAATTAAGCTCCTTGCTTTTTGCGTTTGTATTTGCATTCGCTTTTCTTGTTGCAGGCTGCAGCAACGGTTCTGACGACAGCAACTCTGCGGAAGAGCAGTCAGGCACAATTACGCTTTCTGCCGAAGCAACGAGTGCAACTGTTGGCGATGTGGTTTCACTTTCAGTTTCATTCAGCGGCTGGTCGGCAAATCCTACGGCTGTCGATGTCTATGTGAAGGAGTCAAGCGATGCTTTAAAAACCGGAGTCGCGGTTTCAGCTGGAAAAATCACACTGGACACATCGCATTTTGAAGCGGGAACTTACAACTTGTATGTTGCAAGCGGAATCGTTAAGTCGAACAGCATTGAAGTTACGCTGACGAAAAATGCATTAAAAGCACCGACAGGACTTGCGGTTGCGGCTTCAACAGAAACGAACACAGTAAAGGTCACTTGGACAAATAACGGAGCAAAAAGGTACTGGATTTATTACAACACATCGGACGACACGGCAACTGCGACCTGTGCATCAAGATCCGGAACATCTGGAACTTACGGCTATGAAATCACTCTTTCCGCTTCCGGCACTTACTACTTCTGGATAAAGGCCGCGGATGGATATAATAGCACTGACAAGACTAGCGATTTCAGCGATTCTGTGAGCTACGATTTTACGTATACGTCGCTTTCTGCACCGACAGGACTTGCGGTTGCGGTTTCAACAGAAACGAACACAGTAAAGGTCACTTGGACAAATAACGGAGCAAAAAGGTACTGGATTTATTACAACACATCGGACGACACTGCAACTGCGACCTGTGCATCAAGATACGCATGGTCTGGAACTTACGGCTGTGAAATCACACTCTCCGCTTCCGGCACTTACTACTTCTGGATAAAGGCCGCGGACGGATATTATAGCACTGACAAAACAAGCGATTTCAGCAGTTCTATAAGCTATAACTTCATATATTCAAACTGATTCATCAGATTTGATTTTGTCCGCGAAAGTACGGAACAAGTTTTCACGTTTTCGCAGTAGAAAATAGATTAAAGGAGGTTTAATTTATGGGCAAGACAACAGTAAAACCTGGCAATAGCCACTACGGAGAGGGCGGAAGAATGCCGTCAACAACTGGAAATCCAAGCGGCGGAAACCGAGGAAATAATCCCCCAAGCAATGGTGTAAACCGAGGTAACAATTCTTCAAGCAATGGCGGAAAAAAGTAATTTAATTTTTGGCTGCTCCATAGACTTCGTCATGAGCTGCAAATAAAACAGAAGGCAGGAGTTGAAATCCTGCCTTCTGTTTTAGTCCAGCGTCGCACTCTGTCTTTGCTTGCTTCGGTGTCGCTCATGTCCATGTTGGTGAACACGTCTACAACATTACCAAGAACGCGTTTGTCCAGTTCGGGGTTGGCGTAGTTTTTTGGAAGGACGCCTTTGAGGCTTTTGTTGTCGGCTTCTATGGCTATCATGGCTTTGTCTAAGATTGTGCCGATTTCAGGTGTGGGCTGCCTTTGCAATTTCACTCCAACGTGCCTCTGGCGGAACAAAGAAAATGTTGTCTGCTTCGTATGCATCTGGATCATCTTCAAAGCCATCGCCTTCTGCAACCAGTTCTGCATATTTCTTTTCGAAGGCGGTTGAGATGTATTTTAAGAAGATAAGTCCTGTAAAGATTTTGCGATAATCTGCAGCGGGAATGTGTCCCCAAAGTTCGCAGGCTGCATCCCAAATATGCTGTTCAAATCCGATGGTGGCGGAAGATGATTTAGATTTCTGGGATTTTGATTTTGCCATGATGATGTCCTTTTGTAAAATACTGATTGATTATATCATTAAAAAGGCGTTTTTACTAGGAAAGCGACTGGTGATTGTGTCAGACGATGGCATTTTTGCTAGTGCTTTGGTGAAGTTACAACATTGCCAAAGTCGGTAATCTTATGAAGCAGTTCCAGTGTTGAACTTTTAAACATCTCCCTGATTTTAGCGGCTCCGAAGAATCGCTGTTTTCCGTAGGATGTTTGTTCATTTTTTTATCCTTTTCTACTTTAACTCTTCAATCTCTGTCTTAATACGAAGCACAATCTTATTTTTCTGCATAAACTGCTGCTGAGCAATTTTATGAATTGATGGGGCGAATGGTCTTCTGGAATTGCAAAGATAAGCTCTTTTGTTTTCGTATTTATCCAGTTCATCACCAAAAAAGCTTATTGTGTTTGCAAGCTGCTCCATTCCACGATTAAGCCAGTCGTTACCTTTTTTATCAGCTTTCAATTCAATAAAGCAAACTGTTTTTGGAGTATATATCATAGCATCACAGGAACTTGCAGTTTCATCTTTACCATTGTTTTTTACTGTTAGGGGAATATTATTATCTACTGCAATAAAGGAATAATCAGTTCGGTTATTACATTCTACTGTTGCATTCCATTTATCTGTAGTTTTGTCATAACTTACAAAAGCTGGCTTTTTTCCTTCTTTATCGTCTGGATCAATAAGTCCAAATTCTTTTACTTGGTTTACTGTTGTGGCATAGTCGTAAAAATTTACTTGCAAAACTTAGCCTCCAGTTCAAGAAGATCTGAGAAACTGTCGTTCTGTTCTTCCAATGCCTTGTTAAGTTCGTTGTCATCAGAAGGAAGATTTTCATACGGTTCAAGAAGCTTGATAGAACCATCTGCTTTTGTTTCGTAAATATGAATCATTTCTCCTGGTACAGCTGCTTTTACTGGAATAATTTTTCCTATTTCTTTTTCTGGAACACCCTTTGCTAATAATTCTGCAGCTTTTGCGCTCTGAGTAAGGTAAGCAAGAATGTATGGGCTGTGGGTTGTGATAAGAAGTTTGTTTTCATCACTGTTATTTTTGCATTCAAGCAGTTCGTACAGTACTTTGTTCTGAGATTGAGGATATAAGTTCTGCTCTGGTTCTTCTACAATATTAATAAAGCAAGTGTTGAAGAAGTAATGAAGAAGTTTTTCTATGTCTTTTGCAATATTTTCATTCAAAGTCTTTCCATAAATACTCCAAGTGGGAAGAACTCATGCCGAGTATTCAGAACTTTAAGAAATGGACCAAAGAGCACTGTAAAGATGCCCAGAGAACCTACCGGGATGAACAGCTGGAGCCGATAGTCGATATGTTTGTTGCTGCTTTTGCAAACTCAAACAAGGCAATCAAAGACGGATATGACAATCAGATTAAGCAGTATGACCACGAGCTGAACGGCTACACAAAAGAGACAATGAATGGCAAAAAGCGATTCTTTGGGGCTGCCGAGATAAGCCAGATGTTCGAAAGTGCAACACCAGAGCTGCTTCGTAAGATTGCAGGAGTTATTGCAGAACACGGTTGTAAGGACGTAAAGGAATGGATGCAAAAAAGTCCTTGGTACAGGGAGTTTGAACTGGGCCGGGAGGTGGAAAGGCAGCTGCGAAGAGAGCGGGAATGGGAGAGGTAACTAGTTTTGAAAAAAATCTATAATAGTAACCTTCTTTGTCACTGTCATCTGTTATAATCTCTGTCCGCATATTGATTTATTCTTAACACATAAGGCGAGAGCTGCTGAAATGTGTT
>ERZ1034855.493-NODE-493-length-15058-cov-46.975538_pt1 | contig 15058 bp, 25 predicted proteins | sample MGYA00520699_ERZ1034855 | MGnify/ENA primary metagenome ERZ1034855 (study PRJEB33766, sample SAMN09781730) | gut metagenome | biome: gut microbiome | host: Homo sapiens | place: Madagascar | study: EMG produced TPA metagenomics assembly of the PRJNA485056 data...
ATTTTATATAACATATATGTTATAAATGTATAGCATTTATATTATAACATACTGCATAGGATTTTGCTGAATATCATAACAAAAGATGTATAAAGAAAATTGCAAAAAACTATTGCATTTTATGGCCAGGTGTGATAATATATAGATGGTGAGGGGAGAACCGTCACCAAAAATAAATGAAATGAGGTAAACAGAAATGAAAAAGATTATCAATCAGAACAATGAGGAAATGGGTGTTGTATATTCCGATGCAGGCTTTGAAGTGTTTAATGGCAGCGTGTGGTACACTCTTGATACTCTCCGAGCTATTAGTCTTGATGTTTTTGGCCGTACCAGCTACGACAACGACGATGGAGCTATTATAATAGCATTTAGCAATTATTCCGCCTCCACAGCTAATTGGATTGTGAGTTTCAAATCCCTGGAAAGTGGCGATATTTTTACTATTGCAAAGGGCTGAAAAGCCCACCTAATGCAGCCGTGGCCCGTCACAAGCCGGGATAAATGCAGAGTGGGCGAACGCAGAAAGTAAAGAATTGAATTGAACAGAAAAGAGGTAAATTAAAATGACAATGAAAGCAACCCGCCAACAACTGAAAGACTTTGCGAAATCCTTTAATCTCCCTTTGTACCGTGTTTCTTATGGCCATCTTCCTTTTAGAGAGAATCAATCCGGTGTTGTAGAAGTAGCCTATAATTATGGCGTTTACGGTTGGAATTGGACGGCATATCTCTATGAGGGCGCAATCTATTGTTACGGCTATCGCAATCTTATTGGTGAGAGAAAGGAGGGATAATTATGACTCACAAATTCCTTAATAAAGTCGTAGCCCATTGCTCCCAACCCGGTGTGAACTTTTACGCCACAAGGGCCGGATATGTTTACACCTATCATCATCCCTATGTGTTTCAACAGCTTTTTCGTGAGGCCCTCTGCATGGGCCAAAACAAACCCAAACCCCGCCGGATTTGGAATGTAGAAACAGGAAAGGAGATTGAAACTAATGTTGAATGATACCATCATCCCCGCCACCATCTTCCTGATTATCTGTTTAGCAATTTATGCATGGGGTACCCACCATGGTTAACTTTAATTACCTGCGTTGGTGTATCGAGAACATAAAGCGGTGCATTTATTCCCCACTCTCCCCTGAAAAGATTCTTGCTAAGGCCCATCATCTTTACACTAAAGGAAACTTAACAGTAAAAGAATATCGTTGGCTTCTGATGGAATGTGAAGCCCTAATGAGAGGTGAATAGGAACGCCGTATTATGTGATATCGAATAGAAAATTCCCGTTTGAAAACCCGTTAAAGGCGATTAGGTTCGCATGTTGTCAAGCCATTATGCATGGTGGGGCTATCGTTATAGACGGATTAGGCGATAGAGTTGGCTCTGCCGTTTTCTTTGGAGGTTCGCATGTATTTTGGCACAAGTCGCTATGTAGAGCCGATTACTGCATTATAGATGATGGATTAGAGTACTTGGGAGATTTTTACATGGACATAAAGACGAATTGGAGGTATTATGGATATTTCTGTTGACCGCTCTCCCTGTGAAGTCTGTGAATACAAAATGAACGGCTGCGAACCCATGACAGCAAGCGATGGTCACAAGTTTTGCCTGTTCTGCCGCTTTGGCATCGGTTCTTTCCCATGGCACGAAATGAAAGGAGGTGACATCAATGACCCTAACACTTGCATCAAGTAAAGGCTTTGTCCTTGGCTACAAATTCGGATTCAATGGAAAACTCAACGCCTGCACCGTAAATGTATCACCCGACGGCTCCGGCTTCTTCATTTACTCCATTGGCTTTTCCGAGTTCGTCCCCACAAGCAAGATGAAGCGTTACAGCTTTATCGAATCCCTTGAAACAGGCCACAGGCTGTATAACATCAAGGGCCGCTGGGTTGGAGGTGATTGACCCGTATGATTCTGACCCACAACCCCACTTTCCTAATCCTTATGATATGTGCAGGTGTCCTCTGTACTGTCTGCCTGATTTGGATAGGAATAATCGCACTTGCCCAAAAGTTGTACGCCCACCTGACGAGCCGCAAACACGGCGAAACCGGAGAGCATTAACGCTCCCGGTCGTGGGATAATCAACAGCGCAATGTGTATTACAACAATCCACAAATTATTAATCAAAAGGAGTTAATCAAAATGAGCAAAATCACCCGTACTATCAAGAGCACCGAAGTTGCCTATCGCACCGTTAAGAATGGTGCCCTGTCCGATGAGGTCAAGACCATTCATGTCATGGGCAACATCCCCACCGTAAAGGCTGCTCGTAAGGCCGAAGACCTGAAAGGGACTGACACTGTGGTTATCGTTTCCGAGGTTGTCACCGAGAAACTGTACGCAATGGACTTTGACAAGTTCATCGAGAACGCAGAAGTAATCGAAAAGTAATTAAGAAAAGGAGAATTTTATCATGGCTAACAATACTGTCCTGTACGACCTGAACAACGCTGAATCCTATTGCTCCATCAAGGGCGAATCCCGTGAGGCCCGTGTAGCTGTTTACAACGCTATCAACAGCCCTGACCACAAGCTGTCCGACTTCATCGGTAAGCGCATTGAAGTCACCGACCTTTGCATCGAGCGTGTCGAGAACATGAACAAGGAAACCGGTGAGATGGAAGCTAAAGCCCGTGTGGTGCTCATCGACAAGAACGGCGAGAGCTATACTTGTGTTTCCGGGGGCATTTACTCTGCTGTTAAGAAGCTCGTTACCGTATTTGGCGAGCCTACTTGGGAGCCTGCCTTGCCTATCGAGGTACAGAACATCTCTACCAAGAACGGGCGCAAGACCATGACCTTGAAAGCTGTATAATCTGTACGAATAGAACATGCCCCGACATCCCACCGGGGCTATTCTTCACCTTAAAGGAGGGCGAAATGAAAGTAGCAACTATATACTTAACTATGATTGAATTGTTGTTAGAATATTTAGAAACTGAACAAGAAACTTTAGTTGAAAGAGATTGTGACATTAACTTGTTAGGGTATTATAAAGCGACAAGAGAACACATTGAGGATAGATTAGCATAAGAACTATCATTATTGTGGTGGAAACTTGAATTTGATATGAAGCAAAAAGCAAAAGAGGAAAGAGGTTTTCCAAAACAAGCTTACGAAACTGTTTTACCATTATTCAAAATAGCAAAAGCAGATGCTATTGATATGTGCCTAAAGGAGGGTAATATATGATTAAAAATGGTATCGATATTAGCTATTGCAACAACACCTACGCCCCAATAGACTTCACCAAGCTGAAAGGTAGTATCGACTTTTGCATCATCCGCTGCGGCTATCGCGGCTATGGTGACGGCACCTTGAAAATTGATAGCTGGTTCAAGAAGAACTTGAACGGCTGCATTGTAAATAACATCCCGTTCGGCGTGTACTTCTTTACCCAAGCTATCACCCCGGAGGAAGCACGAGAGGAAGCCCAGCTCTGCCTGAAGCTTGTGAAAGACCTGCAGATGGAATATCCGATTTACATTGACACGGAGGAAAGCGGCCATAAGCAAAACAATGGTAGGGCAGACCATCTTACTCCGCTTGAGCGTACTGCCTGTGTCGAGGCGTTCTGCAAAGAGATTGAAGCAGCCGGGTATTATGCAGGCATTTACTGTTCCGAATCGTGGTGGAACAACAAGTTGATTCCTTACAATCTCCTGGCTTATGACACATGGATTGCTAATTGGAATCGTGAGCCTAAAGTTAAGTACGGCATGTGGCAGTATTCCGCAAAAGGAATTGGCGAGGGAATCCGTGGCTATGTTGACATGAACAAAACCGCAAAGGATTATCCGGCCATCATGAAAGAGAATGGCTTGAATGGGTTTGCAGCAAAAGGTGAAGTCTGGCAAGTAACCATTTGGGGCTTGAGTGAATCCGAGTACGAGGAAGTATGCCACTGGCTACAAGAGATGGACTTCCCGCATGACGACAAGAAAGTGAGGGACGAGTGATGGCTATTTCCGAGAGTGAGCAAAACCGTATTGCGGCGAAAATCCGCAAGCGGAATAAAGTAGCGAAGAAGTTGAATAGCATCGGGCCGACCGTCCCGATTCCGATGATTCCTGCCGCAAAGACAGCCGAGAACTTAAGCAACATGAACGACCTTGCCCGTCTTGAGCGAACACTTGATGCTTTCTTGGATGCACCAGAATATATAGTCCGGCGTGGGCGTCAAGAGATAGCCGCCCCGATGCTGGCTGAAATGAGAGCAAGAGTGGAAGCCAACAAGGAGGAAGTTCTTGAACAGGCAGAAACCGCCCACGCTCTGATGAGGGAAAGAGGGATTCTTGCCACTGGCTTACCCTCCAATGTTGACCCGTCATGGGATGATAGAATAGCGACTTTTGCTCCGAATTGGAGAGAGCCGGAGGACTTTAGCAGGCCGGAATACTTTCGGCAGTTCATTGAATCAGTCTACACCAAGCAACTCCAAGGAACACGGCAAGATAAATTCAAAACACAGTTCGGGGAGGGGTATGCAAAGGCTTTCAAAGAGCAAGTAATACCGCACTTGAAGAATGTTGAAGATAGAAAGAAAGCAAGAGCCATTTGGAAACAGTTGAAGAACGCAAGTGCAGAGGACTTTATGAATGTGTACTACACCGACATTAACGGTGACTTTGGTTACATTTATACAGGCGACACAGACGACAAGGCAAAAGAAGTAGTTCAGGGTGTGGCAAGAATGTTCGGCTTTGAGCTTCCTTATTGAAATTTACAGCAGACTTTGAAACAACTACCGATAAGAACGATTGCAGGGTATGGGCATACGCTCTTTGTGAGATAGGAGGTGAGTATAGTACGACTGTCGGAAACAGCATAGATGATATGTTCTCTAAAATCTCCGACAAAAACCATACGCTTTACTTCCACAACCTGAAATTTGACGGTGAATTTATATTGTATTGGTTATTTCAGAACGGCTATACTCATGTGAAAGACCAAAAGGAACTGACAACGAGAACATTCTCAACGCTGATATCTAACATGGGAGTGTTCTACACGATTACTATTTGCCACAAGGCAAGTGGAAGAAATAAAATATGTACGAAAATAATAGATAGCTTGAAGATAATTCCTTTTAGCGTGGAAGTGATAGCACAGAGTTTCAAGCTGCCGATAAGCAAACTTGAGATTGACTACAAGGCTTACCGAGAGCCGGGCCATGAGTTGACCGATGAGGAAATTGCTTACATTCAGAACGATGTTAAGATTGTGGCAATGGCCCTAAATACGCTGTTTGACCAAGGCTTGAAGAAAATCACGCAAGGCTCTAATGCCCTGTATGACTACAAGTCTACCATAGGCGGCGAGCTGAAATTCCGTGATGCTTTCCCGGAGCTAAAGCCGGAGGATGATATGATTATCCGCAAGGCTTATCGGGGTGGTTTTACATATTGCAATCCGAGATTCCAAAACAAGCGCCTTGGTGCTGTAAGCGTATTCGATGTAAACAGTCTGTACCCGTCACAGATGTATACGAGGCCGCTCCCGTATGGACAACCTGTGCGATTCCTTGAAAAGTATGAGTACAATCCGGAATATCCACTTTATGTGCAGCGCATTAGATGTCGTTTCAAAATCAAAAAGAACATGATACCAACGATTCAGATTAAGAACGCCATGAGCTTTATTCCGAACGAATATTTGACGAGTACCAAAGGAGAGGAAGTTGTGCTAACGCTTACTTCTATTGACCTTGAGCTGCTGGAATCTCACTACAATGTGGAGATAAGTGAATATCTCGGCGGTTACATGTTCAAGGCTAAAACGGGAATGTTCCATGATTACATTGACAAGTGGATGGAAGTAAAAGCGCAGTCTACGATTGAGGGCAACGGTGGTATGAGAACGCTTGCCAAGCTTATGCTGAACGCCTTGTATGGCAAGTTCGGTTTGAAGATGCAATGTCAATCAAAGATTCCATACTACACCGAGGAGGGCCTTGTGAAATACAGGGACGGCGAGGAAGAACTCCGTAAGCCTGTATATATTCCGATGGCCTGTTTCATCACGGCATGGGCAAGGTATACAACCATATCAGCAGCCCAAAAAGTGTATGTCCGATTCATATATGCTGATACTGACAGTTTGCACCTAATAGGCCATGAGATTCCAGAGGGCCTTGATGTAGATGCTACTCGTCTTGGTGCATGGGATTATGAAATGCAAGCGGATGATGCTATATTCCTCCGTCAGAAAACATACATGGAACATCCTTGCGGTAAGAGCGCCGAAGAATTTAAGAAGAAAAACCCCGAAACATATGAAGAAACACACGGTTGGAAAGTTACATGTGCCGGTATGGCTAAAGGCTGTTACAAGTATGTGACCCCGGACAACTTCAAGATTGGAACAACTTACCAAGGCAAGCTCCGACATGAGCGGGTTCGTGGCGGCGTTGTTCTGACCGAAGATGAATTTACTATCCGCACTTGACAAAATTATGATAAAGTGGTATAATGAAGATAGGAACAGGGGTGGGATAAAAGTACCGATTCCGGAGAGCAACGGGGTGAAATCCGCCGGATGGGCCGGGCTTGCTACCTTGCTTTTATCCTCCCTGCTTCCGACTTAAAGAAAGGGTGAGCAGATGTATTATAATGTTGATGATGCTCTGTCGTATAACGCTCTGTTCACTATGGTGATGGGCGGTCGTGGTATTGGTAAAACCTACTCCGCCAAGAAAAGAGCCATCAAGAATTTTTTGAATAAGGGAGAGCAGTTCGTTTACATGCGGCGTTACAAGTCGGAGTTGAAGAAGATAAGCACTTTCTTTTCCGACATTGCCAAGGAATACCCGGAGCACGAGTTCAAGAGCAGCGCTAAAGGATTCTTTATTGACGACAAACAAGCGGGCTTTGTAATGACCTTGAGTACACAGGTGATTGAGAAGTCAACCGCTTATCCCGATGTTTCCCTTATTATCTTTGAGGAATTTCTAATTGACCCCGCATCCAACTATCATTACTTGCGTAACGAGGTCGAAACTTTCCTTGAGGCATATTCCACGGTTTCAAGAGATAGGGATGTAAGGGCCTTGTTTCTTGCTAACAACATATCCATGTATAACCCCTACTTTTTGTATTTCGGGTTACACTTGGCGGAGGGAGAAACCCGCTGCCGGGTGAAAGACGGTGACATTATCCTCTTAAAAGTAAGTTCAGAGGACTTTGCTACTCACATGTTCCAAACGAGATTTGGCCGCATCGTAGCGGGCACCAGCTATGGTAATTATGCTATCGGCAATGTGTCCCTCCGGGATGATACCGAGTTCCTTGAGAAGAAGCAGGGAACGGCATATTACTACTACGGGTTTTACTACGGAGGCGACTTCTACGGAGTATGGCGTGATGATAAGTTAGGCCTGATGTACTGCTCCGAGGATTACGACCCGTCTTACCCTAAGAAATATACATTGAGCATGAGCGACCATTCCCCGAATACACTGATGGTTCGTTCCGCACGAAATGAGCCTGTGTGGCGGTTAGCTACGATTATATTCAAACAAGGTAAAATGCGTTTCGAGAGCGGTAAAGCCAAAAGTGCATGGATAGGTGTCATGCGTATGCTGAATGAAATACGAGTGTAAGGAGGTAAAGTCATGGATATCAATGAAATTGTAAACCTTATCAGTTCTATTGGCTTCCCTGCTGTGGTGTGTATTCTACTTCTGAAAAATAACCAAGACCAAAGCGATGTTATCAGAGAAAACACCAGAGTCATACAGGCCTTGGCCGACAGAATTGATAGTATTCTACACAAAGGAGGTGAATGAGGATGCCCAGACTTACCAAGGACGAGCACGAAGCCTACATGAAAACTATCATGGGGCTGTACGACAATCCCGATGATGCTGCTGAAATGGTGGGCCGTTTGCGTGACGATTATGCTGCTTCCCTTGAAGTGGTTGACAGCGCTGGTGTGGAGCAGAGCGTTTATGACGACCTGAATACCAAATACCAGACCCTCCGTGAGCAGTACATTGACCGTTTCTTTGGTGGCGAATCCGAAATGGAGGAAGTCAAGACCAAACAGACGGAGGACATCAAGGAAGATTCCGAGGAACTCACCTACGAGAATCTGTTCAAGAAAGCTGAATCTTATACTGGAAAGGATGATGAGTAATGGCTGACGGCGTAAAGCTGCTTAATACTATCCGAGCCAACAGCTCCGCTGTGTATCAGGATAGAATCCCCGAAGCTACTGCCGAGAATATTCACGATGTTGGTGATGCTATTCTCAGCTTTGAAGCTCAGGCAAATGAGTTCGTTAATGCCCTGATTAACCGTATCGGGCTGGTTATCCTCAATAACCGCATGGCTTCCAACCCTCTGGCCGCCCTCAAGAAAGGCCGCCTTGCTGTTGGTGAAACCATTGAGGAGGTCTACATTGATGTTATCAAGGCCCAGACCTATGACCCCCGCTCCGCACAGGACACCCTGTTCAAGCGCCATCTCCCCAATGTTCTCTCCGTGTTCCACTCCGTGAACAGCGAGCTGAACTATCCGCTGACTATTTCCAATGAGCAGCTTCGCAAGGCGTTCCTGTCCTATGACAGCCTTGACCGCTTCATTGCTGGACTGGTTGACAGCATGTATAAATCCGCTACTCTGGATGAATTCATTCTGATGAAGCAGTTGATTTCCGAGTATGGCGAGGGCGGCCGGTTCATTGTTGAGCCTATCACCGCTGTTACCGATGCTGCTACCGCTCGTGAAGCAATGATTAAGATTAAGGCCGTTTCTGATGGTATGACCATTTTCAACAACGCTATGAACTACGCTGGCGTTTGGACTTCCACTCCCAAGGAAGACCAGTACCTCATTACAACTCCCGACTTCAACGCTCGTATGGATGTTGATGTACTGGCTGCTGCGTTCCATATGGATAAGGCGGAGTTCGCTGGCCATGTTATCGTTGTCGACAACATCGGCGACCTTGCTGACAATGGCATTGAGGCTATCTTGGTAGACAAGAACTGGTATCAGGTCTATGACTACCTCCGCACTTTCAAGACTGCTTACAACGGCGAGGGCCTGTACTGGAATTACTTCTACCATGTGTGGACTGTGTATTCCCTGTCCCCGTTCTCCAACGCTGTGGCGTTCGGCAGCACTACTGCTACCGTGACCGCTCTGACCGTCACTCCCACTACTGCCACTGTTAAGGCTGGCGGCTCTGTCCAGCTTGAAACTGCCGTTACCGGTGCTGGCAATCCCACTTCCAAGTGCACCTTTGCCATCTCTGGTGCCACTGACCCCGAAACCACTGTGTCCTCCATGGGCCGTGTGATTCTGGGCAGTCTGGAAAAGGGCAGCGAGGGCACCGGCAAGAATCAGATTACTGTAACCGCTACCTCGGTTCAGGACACTTCCAAGTCCGCTACCTGCACTATCACTGTTGGTTAATCCCAAGCCGGGGTGGGCTAATCACCTGCCCCGGCAATTCTCTTAAAGGAGGGAAATTAAATGGCTACTCCCAATACGATTGTAAAATTGTATAGCGGGATTCCTGCTGACCCTACTTATCAGAATGTTCTGCAATGGGACACAGTGGAGGAACAGGCGGCGTTTTTTGCGAATCACACACCGATTGTTACCTATACGGACTTTCTGCCGTTTGATAACAGTCGGCCAATGCGTGTAAAGCTGGCGTATGAACAGTGCTATAACATCAATTATGTAGCATATCAGAATCATCGATTCGGGAATAAATGGTTTTATGCTTTTGTTACCAATGTTGAATATGCTTCTCCCGAAAGCACAAACCTTTATCTTGAGGTTGATATCTGGGCCACTTGGCAGTTTGACCTTACATTTAACAAGAGTTTTGTTGAGAGGGAAACGGTTAGTAATGATGATATTGGGGTACATACTCTCATTGAGAACTTGGAGACTGGTGATTATATAACCACAGCCCATTCTTATACAAGGTTTACGCCTGATGATATGAGAGTAATAATTGCTATGACTGGTGTCCCTGATGCTATTAAACAAAAACTTGGAGAAGTTGCTTCACATATAAACCCTCCAACAGTTCTTCGTGGTATTGCTTTTCCTGTTTATTGGATTGAATGTGGTGTAGCTTCAAATGCAAGTTCTATGACGGCAGCGCAAATTATAATTGATGCTTACACAGAAATTGCACAACTTGATGCAATAGTAGGCGTATTCACAGTTACAAAGATAGGTGAAAATTACGCCACTATGGAAAGCCTTGGTGCTTACCCTGCAAGAACACTATCTTTCGTTCCAAGAAATAACAAACTGTATTGTTATCCGTATTGCGCTTTGAATATAATATCTTCAAGTGGTGATGCAAAAACATTCCGTTATGAAAGAATGGCTAATGGTGGTGCAACAGGGTTTTTCAAGATAATTCATCCGTTTGGCATGAGACCAACACTCTCTGCCACAATGGAAAATTACGCAGGAAACAATATTGACATTCAAGACCAAATATCTTTGAGTGGCTTTCCTGTGCTACCTTGGGTTAATAATGGGTATCAGGACTGGCTGGCAAAGCATAAGTACACCATGGCCACAGAGTTTGGGGCGGGGCTTGCTACTTTAGCTGTTGGTGGACTAACAGGTAATCCTCTTGCTATTGCTGGCGGTATATCTGCAACTCTTACTTCTCTGTCAAAGGTTGCCCAAGCTGAACACTTACCTAATAACCTGAACGGCACAATAGAAAGCACCGATGCAAATGCAATTAGCGGTAAAAGTGGGTTCTATGCCAACTGTGTTTCTGTTCGACCTGAATTTGGTCGAGTTATCGATAATTTCTTTAGCCAATATGGATATAAAGTATCTACATTAAAGGATATTGAACTACACAATAGGCAAAACTGGGACTTTGTTCAAACGATAGGGTGTAATGTTGTTGGTGAATGTCCTGCAAATGTTTTGACCACAATTAAAGAAACCTTTGATAAAGGCGTAACCCTGTGGCACAACGGCACATTCAACTACGGCACTCTTGCGAATCCCATCATTTCTTGAAAGGAGGTAAACCATGGCTAAAAATAAAAATCGACCCGCAACAATTCTCCCCAACGAAAGGAACAATGCGCTACTCGGAAATGGCGTTCTCGATACCCTATACCGAGGCCGTCTGCATGAGCTGGCTATGGCCCGCTTCAAATGGGAGAATCTTCCGCCTGAAATTGACGAGCGTTACCTTGAAATGAGCCTGAATGAAACTGGTATGGTAGCTTTCTTCCGCGACGACATTGCGGAGAAATTCGTAGTGCAGCCCTGCCTTGCAAATGGCCCTTGGGACAATTACGGCTATCCGCTGCGTATCGAAACATGGAACAACTGGAACAGTTATCGGCGTTATATGAGAGCTTACATTACGCAGAAAGAAAAGCGGCAGGGGAAAAAGCCTGACAAGTATGTGGTCGTGTTCAACAACATGATTCGGTGTCCTACTTTCCCTTGGCTCGACTACTACGCCGACCAGCTCTATGACATTGACCAGACCCGTTCCATCAATCTACGGGCGCAAAAGACCCCGGTTATGCTGCGGGGCACAGATAAGCAGCGGTTGACCCTCAAGAACATTTGGTTGAACTATGACGGTAACACTCCTGTTATGATTGTGGATGAATCCGTTGATAAGGACAGCTTTGCAGTTCTCAAGACGGATGCTCCGTTCCTTGGTGAACAGCTCACCGCAATGCGCCGCCATATCATGGGTGAAATCTTGATTTATCTCGGCTACGAAACACAGGAGGCAACCCAAAAGGCCGAGCGTGTACTTGCTGGCGAAGTGGAAGCGGCTGCTTCTGAATCCATGAGCTATCGCTACTCTCCACTTATCATGCGTAGACAGGCAGCAGACAAAATAAACGCCATGTTTGGCCTTAACCTTGAGGTGAACTTCCGTCAGCCAAAGTCCTCCCTTGTTGAGTTTGACGACCCGCTGGCCCAGTTGGCGCTGGATTCTGAACAGGCTCAAGAGATTGGAGGGATGGCAAGTGTCTAAATACACAACCGAACTGCGGTACATTATCGAAAGCGGATATGAGTTACAGGCGCTCAAGTCCTATCCAATCTTTGACGAGAATTACAGGCAGGTATTGAATCAGTACATTCTTAATCATTTCTGGATGCGTGAAATTGGTTTTGAAACTGTTGGAGAATTTGACCTGTATCTCGGAAATACAATGAATGAAATCATGCCTTACTATAACGGAATGTTTAAGATGGCTATGAGCGAAATCGACCCTCTATCGAACTACAAGTACACCGAGAAGTTAGATAAGAGCGAAACTGGCAACAGTCAGACCGCATCTAATTCTAACTCGAAATCTAAAGTTGTGGAAAGTACCCCGGCGGATGGCCTTGTTGATATGGATGATATCGAGAATCACCTGTATGCTTCTTCCGCAAGTCTTTCGCAGGGAAACACAACCGGCAGCGGCTCCGTAAACTCCACAACAGAAACGGACTATGTTAAGACGGTGAGCGGTTACACCGGCATTGGTGTGGGCAGACTGTATGACGAATACCGGCGGTATGTGGTCAGCGTTGTACGGCTGCTTATGAATGACCGTGACCTTAATCAATGCTTTATGGGGGTGTATTAACATGATTAGTCCTTTGCCCTATTGGAATTTTAACCCCGTTCTGCCTACTGTTTTCGATGATAGCTTGAGCTATCTTGAGATGGTAAGCAAGCTGTATTACAAACTTGAAGAAGTTATTCAGGAAGTAAACGACATTGACCAAGATGCTATTGAACAGGCACTCAATGACATGCGGGCCGAAATCCTCAAGTTTGAGGGTCAGGTGCAGGAGCAGTACAACGCTCTTGATGCCAAGTTCCAAGAGCAGTATGAGGAGCTGAACAACAGCGTTATTGATTTGGCGGATTCTGTGGCTTCCTCTGTTGAAGAACTCGATATGAAGATTCATAATCTGGGCGAGAGCCTTAAAGATATTATGGATTTGAAGATTGAGGAGAACAACGAGTATATCTTTGAGAGTATCGCTTCCGAGATTATTGGTATTAAGGTGCTCAACTACTTCACCGGTGAGAAAGTCACGGTGCAGGAAATGTTTGACTACCTTGCCCAGCTCCATGCAACGGATGGTATCACTGTTACCGAGCTTATTACTCGACAGAAGACCGTCAATGAGCTGATTGCGCTCAACTTCACCTATGAACAGCTTGCCAAGAACGGCAAAAACATTATTGTATAAGGAGGTAATGCTGTATGAAACAGACTACTAACTTTCAGTTGAAAACCGTGGAGGGCGCTGACCTTTTCAACCCTCTGACCCAGTATAATCCTAACTGGGAAACCATTGACGATGTAATGAAAGCCAATCAGACGGCGGGTGTTACTACGGCTACACATAATAAGGCTGGTACTCTGCATACTCTGGTGAGAGCCATTGCCGGTGTGCCGGTGTTCCGCTTCACGGCTACTGGTGACTTCCGCACTGGCGATACCTTTACGGTGGATGGACAGAATGTGACGGCCCGTCTGCCTGATGGTAGTTCTCTGCCGGACTATGCGTTCCGTATCAACTCCAATATCATTGCGATTCAGTCCGGTGGTGTGCTGACCATCGTAACTAATGGTGCTTCTGTGAATTTGGACGGCTACATGGAAACTTCTGATTATGTTGGTTCCGGGGCGACCGGTAAAGTCCATGCGGCGGAAAGTGCCGATGCTGCGACTACCGCCACCACGGCTACCAATGCCACGAATCTCAATGGGCAGTCTGCAAGCTACTATGCGACCGCTGCTACGCTGGCTCCCATGATTCAGAATGTGACGGCCATTCAGGTGGTCAGTGCGCTACCTACCAATCCGGTGGCGACTACGCTGTATCTGGTAACGGAGTCCTAATTAAATACAAGGGTGGTAGGGCGGGATAATCGACAGGAGGTATTTATCCATGATAGATAATATTAAAACAGCTATGGGAATACTGACAGGTGCAATGCAGTTCAGTGCTCTTTCTTCAAGTGTGCCAAAGGGGCTTGTAAGCCCTGCCGAGGCGCATATGTTCTTTGCGATTAGGGAGGCGATTAGGCTGATGGAACAGGAGGTAAGAGTATGAAATGCCCGTTTAGAATCAATGAGGTACATGATGTTTCTGTGAACGATGTGACCAAGGTCAATATGGAGTATGCGGAGTGCTATGGAAATGAATGTCCTTATTGGGGTAATCTTGATTATTCTCCGTATGGCTCAATGGACGGGTGCCGGAGGGCTGAAAAGGAGGTCGTCTAATGGATAGACGGACACGAAAAATCTTGTCAGGGCTTCATGATGATATCATTGAGATTCTGATGAAGTGCGAGGATATCGGGGAAGCTAAAGCAAGGTTAAGGCATGTGCTGTTAGCTATAAATACGCTCTTGGTTGAGGGCAAAAGATAAGGAGGAATAACTATGGGTATTTCTTTCGGAAGCAAAAGTGTAAAACCGTATGTTGGAAGTAAGGAGGTAACGGAAGCGTATGTGGGTAGTCAGCTTGTGTATAAAGCACAAAAACTACCTTATCATTATGTTTACCTTGGGACTGAAAATGAATATTTTATAAGCCCGCTCGTAACCCTTGGTGCAGGTGCTGCAATAACAAAACCATCTTGGGCTACAACATATAAACTTGCTTTAAGTAGCGTTACAGGAAATGAAATAAAAATCAATATTGACCCCGATTTTGTTGGCCAATTTTTCAAATTTTTGTGCCGTTCTAAATCTTACCAAGGGAATTTTTATATCAGAGTATATGATAGCGATACACACTATCGTCTGCAAACTGATTACGAAATAGGACAAAGTGAAACACTTAAATCCACCGTTAAAATAAACGCAAACGATAAATTTTTATCAATAAGGACACAATCCGATATTTATTTTGATGCTATGCGATTTGAAGATTCTTAAAATTAACCCCGCCTAATAAGCGGGGTTTTCTTTAACGGTCATAGGTAAATTATGGTAAGCTGGACGACCGACTAATTTACATGGATTAAGCGCATCCTCCCAAAATGCC
>ERZ1034855.494-NODE-494-length-15040-cov-12.618085_pt1 | contig 15040 bp, 15 predicted proteins | sample MGYA00520699_ERZ1034855 | MGnify/ENA primary metagenome ERZ1034855 (study PRJEB33766, sample SAMN09781730) | gut metagenome | biome: gut microbiome | host: Homo sapiens | place: Madagascar | study: EMG produced TPA metagenomics assembly of the PRJNA485056 data...
CGTCCTGCGCCATGTGTACACGGCCAGGTACGGCGGCATATTGTTGTGGGCCTGCCCCCCGCAATCGGAGGACTGCCCGCCGGAATACGCATTGTACTGATCACTGGCGGCTTGATACAGGCGGATGGCGTTCACGCCCTCCGTTACGCTCTGACCGGTGTATTTCAGAGTGTGCGTGTGGTCCGGCAGCTCCGCCTTGATCAGCGTGTGGGTCTCCTCGCCGCCGGTAGAGCCAGCCGCGTGAGAATCACCAGCCGCCAGAAGGAACCTGTCTTTGATCTGCTCCCAGGTGCCTCCAAACAGGTCCGCTGGGGATGTGGGGTCCGTGGACTGGTAGACGCTGCCGACGGGGTGGAGGTAGTCCAGGAGGGGCTTGCCTCCGAACAACACCGCCGCGGGACCGGGCAGCTTCAGGTGCTTGATGAGTCCGCCCACAATCAGCGTGGCCGCCTCGGTCAGATACTGGCCGATGGACAGACCGTCCACAGCCGGCGCCGTCCGGAACAGCACCTGCGCCGATGGCAGCACCACAATCAGGCTGGCCGTGCTACCCAGTGCGTCGGTGACGGCTATGCACACCTCATAGACGGTGTCCACCGCGGCCGGGATGACGCCATAGGCACTGGGTGTATACTGCCCGGCGGCGTCCGGCACGGCCTGGGAGCTCCAGGTGTCCGCCCCCTGGGCCCGGTAGCGGATGACATAAGCGGCCGTGTTCTGGGTGGCCAGCGGCGCCACCGCGCCCACAAAGGACACCTTGGCATGATCTCCGGCGGGGTTGTCCGTGCCGTCTGCATCGCAGCGGGCGGCGCTGATGGAGCGCACACCGGGCGCGGCGTAGGGCAGCACGGTGATGGTCCCTCGCAGGACGGTGGACAGCCCCCGGGAGTCTGTAACGGTGACGGCATAGGCCACCGTGCCGGACTCCGGCAGCACGCCAGTAGTGGCTGTAGCCCCGGTTGCCGTCAGGCCGGAAATGGCCAAAGTATAGCCCTTGATCGTCGCCCCGTATTTCCCGCTGGCCGTCGTGACGGCCTTCAAACGGCTCTTGGTCTGCACGTAAGCTCCATAGGTATCTGCATACCCGGCGGCGTCCGAAAGCGCCACAGAGGCCGCAGGGGCCGCGCTGGCAGGCACGGATGCCGTAAAGCTATAAGACTGGCTGCCCAAGGCCGTATCACCGCTGTATGTGGTGATGGTCAGGGTACCCACGCCGGCAGCAGCATTGGGGATATCGTTGGCCAGTTCCAGGGGCGGCGTCCAGGTAATGGACGTTGCGCCCGTCTCTGCTGACACCACGCCGGAGTGGGTACCCCAGGCGTATGTGATCCGGTGCATGTAGCTGCTGTCCGCCTTGGTAACGGTCAGCGTGGCGGAGCTGCCCAACGTCAGGGCCGGGACAGCCAGGGACGACGCCCGGGGGATCGTAGGCAGGGTAACCTTGCCGGATACGGATAGGCTGGCCGGGGTCCACTGGGAGGAGAAGCCGCTGTGCCACTCGGCGGACAGCGTTACCGACGCCTCGCCCTTGGAATCGTGGTCCACGGTGATGGTCTTGGTGCCCAGATCGTACCAGCCCTTGGCGGTGTAGCTGTAGGGATGGTACACCTTGGTGCCCTGTAGGACGTAATAGCAGCCGTTGGCCGCCTGGTTATAGCTCTCGCCGGTGCCGTCGTATATCTGCAGCGACAGGGCGATGGTGCTGCGGTTGTTGCTGCGGGATTGCTGGATGGTATACCCCAGCCACAGCCGCCAGCCGTATGTGGATTGTGCGCCGTACAGCTCACCCATTGGCATTCACTCCCTTCGCGCCCACCACGGACCCATCCGGGGCAACCCGGACCACCAGGTTGCCCAGGTACAGACACCCGGCGGTGGGGTCGTCCGGATCCATGGGCCGGATATACAGCGATGGCGTATATACACCCCGCTGATTGATGGACAGCAGCGCCAGTGTCTCCCGGAGGATGTTTAGCCCCTGATTGTTGATCTGCACTTTCACGGGGTCGCCCTCGCTGCCCAGGAGCATGCCCATGGCCGCCGTGAAGCTCATGTACTGGTTCATGGTGCGGACGGTCTGGCGGATATCGCCGGTGGCGTCCTCCACCTGCTCGGTGATTTCCTCGGATACCTCCATGCGGATCTGATCCGGCAGGATGGCCAGAGTGGCGTCCACGACCTTCTTGTAGCTCTCGAAGTCCCCGATCTCCACATACTGTTCCAGCGCCTCCAGAAGGATCTGCCGGTCCGACTGGGAAATCTGCGTCATGCGCTCGGTGAGGATCTGCCTCACCGTGTTGATCCGCTCCTCGGTCTCCTGCCGCACCTGCTCCATGCCCTGGGATACGCGGTTGCGCTCGTCCTCCACGTCGCCGGTAAAGGTACGCCGCGTCCGGCCCATGGTGACAGTGGTCTGCGCCGGGTCCAAGAGATCAATGTGCATTTGCAGCAGAGGCATGGCCGCCCGGATGCCGTGGGGCGTGGTGGCCAGCATGGTATACCGGCCTACTCGCCAGGCGGCCACAGCGGCGTCTGTAACGTGGAGATCAATGGCCTTGCAGGTAATGGACTCCTCCAGCGCCCAGCCGGAGGTAGCCAGCCGGGCCGCTGCGTAGGACTGGAGGTTTCCGGCCACAGTGACATCCTGCCAGTCCGTTGGACCGGGGCATATCCAGCCGTACTTCTGGACGGCCGCCCGAGACCAGACGTAAGGGCCCTCCTTGACCAGATCGCCCGTTAGATCTCCGTCGGCCAACTCCGTGATGGTCAGGCCGTCCTTGCCCACCGGCAGGATGACGGTGTAGATGCCGGTGCCGGTGAGCTGGCGCTCCAGGTCCAGGAGGTTTGCCCCGAAGGTAACGGCCTGGGCATTGGTGAGCGGAAGATCTGCGTAGTAATCCAGGTAGTTGCCGTCCGACTCGTACCGCATCAGGAGGTATCCACCCAGGGACGATCCGGAAAGCCTGGAGGTCAGGGCATCCATGGTGGTAAGATACTTGGTGGAACTGCGGGTGATGTAGTTGTTGGCATCCGTCACCGTACACACGCCTGGCTTGATCTGCTGTTCGGCTGAGGCCTTGGCATTGTGCTGCGTCAGGAGCCAGCGGAACAGGTAATCCACCACGTTGCCGCTGTTGGCAGCCGCCTGATAGTCCGCATCCTCCGCAAAATCGTCCGGGTAAGCAAACGGGGGGACGGTGGAATCGTTGAGCACCGCCATGACGCCCTCTGCCGTAATGTTGAGGTTGTTGCGGAAGTCGCCCACCTGGGAGGTAATGCGGCCCCGCCACACCACATACCGGCCCTGCAGCAGCTCCAGACCGGGCCGCATATAGGGCAGCTTGTCCCGGTACGGGTGATCCGGCGGCAGGGAGAACTCCATACTCCCGGCCTTGCCGGCGGTAAGGTCCACCGTGGCCGCCGGCACCCGCAGCCTATCCACCTCGTTAGCCCCACGAGGATCGTACAGGATGTAGTCCCCGTAGCGCAGCTGATAACCGGCAAACTCCTGCGCAGCCTCCTGGGGATCCGTACCGCAGACAGCCTGTCCGGCAATGGCTTTGCCGCAAACAGCGCCGGTGTAGCTCATAGCGACGCCTCCTGATAGGTGACGGACACCGTGGTCCCGGCTGCGGCCGTAACGGCCAATGTGTTGCTACCGGCGGCCAGGCGGATATCCAGGCTGCGATGGCTGCCGGCTGCCACCGCGATGTCCTTGCCGCCGAAAGTCAGCGTTGCAGCCGCCGACACCTCCACGGTTGGGACCACCGGCCGGCGCGCATTGGCCAGGGTCAGGGACAGCGTGCCCGATTCGGGCACGGTCCCCGTGACCGTGGTGGGCGCGGCCTTGTAGCGGTACGGGTCGCAGGTGGCGGAAATATCCACATGCCCCACGCCATTGACCCGCTGCCACTCGCCGACCGATACGCGACCCAAGAAATAGTGGGACGGATCTTCCGACAGAGTGATCTTCATTCGCTTGCCATGCAGAGCGTTCTTCACGATGGCATCCTGCTGATATCTGTCATATATCGCACGGCCAAACGACAGCATGATCTCTCTGCTCCCGTATGTCACGCCGCCGAGAGCCTCGGACAGATCCAGCAAGCCATCTGCGCCGGGTATATCTACGTAATTGGTGCGAACAGCCGGTGAGCCAACAGAAACGGAGCCCAGATACAAGTCCAGATCCTGATCCGAACGGATAGAATCAAAGCAAACATATTTCCTCATACGTTGCGTCCCTCCGTCTCTGCCAATCTGCCGAGTTCTCTGTTGATCTTCGGAGCCAAACGGCCTACAATTGTCCCATCGTCCAAGACGACCACAAAGCTATCCGCCAGCTGAGCCACGCGGCGATCGATGCTGTTCAGCGCCGACGTATAGTCCAAATGGGACATCCGGTTGGTGAGGTTGCCATCCTCCCGCATAGCTGCCGCCAGCTGGTAGTCAATGCTCAAATCTGAATCAAAGTTGCCTATGGACCCGCTGAAACTTGCCGCCAGATCATCTGCCATCTGGTCTGCAACGGATCCAATCTCCTTGTCCCAGCCAACGGCAATGCCCTTTGCGGACATCTGCCCGATAAACGGGAAGTGCTTGGAAGCCGGAGAGTGGATACCAAAGAAGTCCTTCAGTTGGTTTACGATGCCCTGACCAAAGCCCCGGATTTTTTGCCCGATCCACTTCCCCATGTTGCTGATGCCGTTCCAAAGGCCCCTGACGAGCTGCTCGCCCACATCGGACAGATCCCCGATTCCCGATACCAGGCCATTAACGATGGCCGCTATAATCTGAGGCAGCTTGTTTACAAGCTGTGGGACAGCCCGGAGTAGGCCGACAGCCAGGCCGAATACCAGTTTAAGGCCTGCATCAATAATCAACTCGATGTTGTCAAGGAGCGCTTGCACAATGGTCAGGACGAGGTCAATGACAGCGGGAATAAGCTCAGGCATGCTCTCCACGAGGCCATCTATCAGAGCGCTGATAAGGTCTCCGGCGACGTCAAAGAGCATTGGAAGGTTGTCCGTGAGCACCTTGGCAAACAGTGCTGCCGACTCCCCAGCCATTGGGCCCAACTCCCGGAGCTTCTCGCCGAACATATCCAGCCCCTGTTCCATGGTTTCAATTCCCTCGTCCACGCTGCCGGACATGATTTGGGTAAAACCGTCCATCATGGTAGACACTGCAGGGAGGAAGTCGTCGCCCAACTGGATCTTCAGATTCTCCATGACGGTCTGCATCCGCTGAGTCTTGTACTCAAAGGTGTCCGTCATGATGCCGTATGATTCAGCGGTCAGGCCCGTAGCATCGCGCATGGCCTGAAGTGTGGTGGAGTATTCTTCCGACCCAGCCTTGACTAAAGTCAGTGCGCCAAGCCCTGCCTCCGAGCTGCTCCAAAGATTGTTGAATGCGTCTGCCTCTCCACCGGCGGCATCCATAAGAATGGACAGGACATCGTATAAGCTGGTGCCCTCCCTTTGGAGCTGTGCGAACGATTTTCCGGTCTTTTCCGTCAGAATCTTCCCGATGCTGGATCCGGAATCGCCCAGCTCGTTAAACATGGCCTTGAGGTACGTGGTGGATTCCGCCGTAGCAACGCCGATCTTCGTCATGATCGCATAAGCAGCCGACAAATCATCCAGAGATACGTTGTACGCTGCAGCTACGGGGATCACCTTACCGATGCTGGAAGCCAGTTCGTCCACAGATGTCTTACCAAGATTCTGGACAGCCAACAGATGATCCGAAACATTGGCCATACCGCCCGCTGCGTCGCCATAGGCATTGACCACGGTAGTCAGCGCGTCAATAGCAGTCGTTGCGTCCGTAAAACCCGCCGCTGCCAGCTGCGTGGCAATACCGGCCGCCTCCACAGCATCCTCAGTCGCCACCGAGGCGGAGATGGCGTTATAGACGGTATCAGCAAGGTCGGCCGCCGATACGCCAGTTGCATTGGACAGGTCAATAATTGCAGCCGCCATCTCCTCATTGCTGACCGCGGACTTGTCGGCAATCGTCTGTACCTTTGCCATAGCCGCCTCATAATCCGCAGCCGTAGACACCATATCGCCAAAGGCCACGCCCAGCTCCTTCGCAGCGTGAGCAAGGGCAGCTAAGCCATTTCGGATAGAATCCGCCGTCAAGTTGGCCAAGACGACGCCCTTGAAGTTTATTGCATCTTTACTCGCCCCTTGGACCTCTCGTCCGAATTCGTCAATGGAGTGAGCGCAGCCATCCGTACTGGAGCGCGCCTCATCCAGGTAACGTTGATTCGCCTTCAGCTCATCGTCCAGCCCATTCAACTGCACCCTGGCGTTTGCAAGCTGCTGACGATAGTAGTTAATCTTCTCCGGGCTATCCGCGTAGATATCCCGAGCCTGTGCCAGAGCCTCAGCAAGAACGCGCACCTTCTCCTTCTGCTGGTCGTATTCCTTCTGAAGCCCCGCCTGCCTGGCCGTGAGTGCGGCCATTGTATTAGCCTGCCCGCGGAACTCGCTGCTGCTCTCAGCTAACTCAGCCTTGAGCGTCCTCAGCTCACTGTTTACGGAGCGCATCTGTTTTTTCCACTCAGTTTCTCCGTCCAAACTCAGTTTCACATTTACAGAGCGTACGGCCATCACTCATCACCCTTCCTGCGTTTGTGACTATCCGCTTCCAGCTGGAGCATGTCTAACGCAACACCGGGAGGCAGAATCATTCCCTCTTTGACAGAGAGCCCAAGTATGTGCGTAACCACCCGAAGATACTGCGCCCGTGTAATTCTGTCGTTTTTTTTTGCTCAATTTCAGCAAGCCATGGATCGCTGTCCTCGTCACAGAGATGCTGACGGGTAAAACCATTGCGGATAGTTGCAGCCAAAGCCAACTTCAGCTGAGGCAGCTGAGACGGAAGAACCTCGGCCGCCGCACGGGCATACTGTAGGATAGGCCCGCGGTCCTCGCCCTGCCAGCGGCGATATAACTCGCCCTGCATCGCAAACTCACACAGCATCCAAAGCATATTGTCATATCCCTGCTTATCGCCTGCCTCCAAGTGGTCCATCAGGGTCTTTTCGCGTCCGAGGCGGTCATAACAATTAAACAGGGCCGTTCCGTTGAGCAACAAATGGTATTCATGGCCATTGATTGCAAAGTTAATTAGTTCCATACATCCTCCAAAAGGGGCGGAGATGGTCCGCCCCTTTTATGCCTCTGTTACTCGGTTGCAGTGTCCAGCGTAATCTTCCCGCCGAAGAAATCGTCCACCAACGCCTTGGCAGCGGCCTCCGTTTCCTGATAAGTAGACTTCAGTTTCCAATCGCCGGTCTCACAGGCCGCAATCTTAAACTTCAGCTTACCTCCGGAGAGCGTAAGCGACTCGCCCTTGGTGACATACTCCTCGCCCTGCATCGCAGCCTTAGCCTTGGGATAGATGATAGCCTGATACTTGCGCACGTTTTTCCGGATAATGCACGAGACGAACCCCACGCCGCCATAAGGTGGGTTGTCGGCAACGTTCACGCAGACAATGCTGCCAGTCTTGGCCGTATGCGTAACGCCAAGGACCGGCTTCTCGATATCCACCGGAAGGTCCGTCACCTCGATGTCAACGTCTGCGTCCCGAAATTCGTTCATGTACTCCTGCAGACCGTCATCACCGTACTGCGTACCTTCCGCAAAATTGGGATTATCGGAAACCTTCTGCATTTCGGCCAAGCCGATTGCCGTCCCGTAAGAAGGGAAGGCCCCCGCAGGTTCCGGATTCTGCTCCGCAAAGGGCGCCCAGCGGATGTACTTTGCACCATACCGCGCCATAATCACACCTCCTAAAGATTCTGTTTTTTCAAAATGCTGTCAATGCCGTCCCGGGCGGCCCCGATAACGGCACTCTCTACCTGGGCAAGCGCACGCCGGATAAAATTCCTGGCATTGATGTTACGGGACCCGTATTCATTAAGGAAAGCCACTTCTGCATTGGTTTTACGTCCATGTCTCCCATTCGGTCTGGATCCGCGGAAGTATACCTGCCCCGCCATAATACCCTTCTTGTCGGGCTTTGCTGCGCGAATGGCCACGGAAAGAGCGGTCTCCCCGGTGGAATAGGTCTTTTTCTGCCCAGGGAGGGAATTTTCCGGGGTGGTGTCTCGGGCATTGTTATGCTTCTTGTCGTAGCCTACGCCCAGTTTCTGGGCCTCGGCGCGAACTGCCGCAGACACAATCTCTGCCTGTCTGGCAATGATCTCTGCCAAATCCGATTTGGGTATGGACTCGATCTGCTGCATGGAGTACAACAGATTGTCCATAGCGTCAACCCTCAGCTTCGCCATCTAACCACTCCGTTTCGAATACATAGTGCTGGCCATCTTTATCGTTGGCCGGGGTAATGTCGGGAGCATCAAAGCCGGCAGACGTCAGAGCCTTCCGAATTTTCCGCTTGCCGGATATGGGATTGACCCCGCCTGGAAGAAACCAGTGGACGGAAATCAGGTATCGGACGAATTCGGGCTCATTGTCGCCAAAATACACGGGAATCTCGCTATAAGAAAAGGTTATATATTCCGTTGAGTCCCCGTCATACTGGTCCGGAGACACAGGAACCCCAGCAGACGACAGCGCGGCTATCAGCCGCTCATTCAGCGTCATGGGGCCGCCTCCAGCGTGCTGAGCTTGGCATAAACCGCAGTATATTCATCGTGATCCCCCAATGCGGCAACGTGGTCAATCTCGTAATAGGTCTCCCCACACTTTACCAGCATCTTACGGGTCAACCCTGGGCGAGAACGAATCAGGAAGCGCACCGTGCTGGACAAGTAATCCGCGTCATGCATAGCCACTTCTTTCGCGGTAAAATTGGAAACCTTAGCCCACGGCCGACGGACACACACCAGTGACGGAGTCGCGTAACCATCGGCGTCCGGAGCCGGTACAACTCGCTTATAAATTTCAATCCGCTTATTCAGCTCCCCGGGGTCAATGTACATAGCCGTCTCCTTATCCGCCGGTGCCCGAATTGGGCACCGGCTCGCTCTGTTTCAGCTGGTTCAGCAGCAGGCGGAAGCTCCGGTTTTCCGCGCAGGTCCCGGATACCTCCCGGGACCTGCGGTCCATGGCGTCGGCCACCAGATAATTGACGCACAGGTCATAGGCGGCCTTCCGCCCGGAGTCTGCGGGCTCGCTGACCCCCGCTGCGTCCATGTAGGCCACCGCCGACAGATAAGTCTGCGTCAGCAGCAGCTCATCATCCGGCGACAGCTCGTCCCGCCGGCAGTACGCCGCCAGCTCCGCGCGGCGCTCGTCGGTCAGCGCCGCCATCAGCCGCCGGCCTTGGGCACGGTGGCCACCACAAAGCCCTTGTCGGCCACCAGGTTGCCGCCGATGAAGGCGTCGCCCAGGATGGTCAGCAGGCGCTCTTGTGCCTTGTAGCTCTCATCCACGCGGACCGTGAAGTCGCCGAACAGGCCCAGCAGGTAGTTGGCGGGGCTGCCGTAGCACATGGTCTGGATGGCAGCAGAGCTGGAGGCGGTGGCGCCGTCCAGGCTGGTCAGGTCGGAGCAGATGGTATAGGGGATGACCACGCCGCCGTCCCTAATGATACCGACGTTGGGGTTGCCCATGTCCGGCTCAATGGCAAACAGGCGCTGCTTTTCGTTGGTGCCGCGCAGCTTGCCGATGGCCTTCAGGTCCTGCTTGGTCAGCAGAAGCCGGGCGTTGGGCTCCAGGGCATCATCCGTGCCATAGGCAAAGTACAGGGTATCCAGCAGGTTCACGTCCACGGCGGACACGTTTTCCGTGGCATAGATGGCGCTGCCAGCCTTGTTGGTGGCAGTCTTGATGCCGTGCATGACGTGGGTCGTCTCGCCGTCGCCGTTGACGATCAGACCCGCCAGCTTGCGGCGCATGGCCTTCATGGCCATGCTGTACACCTTGGCGTAGTAATTGGCGGGAGTCAGCCGGGCCAGGTTCCGGTCGACAAAGGACGTGACCGTCATCTCGTAGGGCTTGATCTCCGCGATGCCGAAGGTAGGATCCGTGCTGGCAGTGCGGGCAGAGCCCGCCTTGCTGGCCACCGTGTTCGCGTTGGCGGTCAGCTCGGAGATCACATAGGGCTCCTGATAAGCGCCCATGCCGCTCAGATCCTCCACGCGGACCTGGTCCACAATGGAGCTGACAGCGCCGCCTACGATATCATGGATATCGGTGCCCACCCCGGTGGGCTGCACCAGGGTGCCGGTAGCCAGAGTAATGGCCTTACGGACCTCGATGGTGGAAAACTTGACCTCGCCGCCCTTCATCAGGACGTTGCCGCGCTCGGCGGCCTTCTCGGCCTCCTCCTTGGCGTCCGGAACCTTGGCCAAAAACTGGCGGTCCTGCTCATCGATGAGGGTTTTTACCTCGTTGATCTCGTTGTTGATGTTGCCGATGGCCGTCATTTTGGCGGTGTAGGCGTCATGGTCGCCGGACTTGTAGGCCGCTTCGGCATCGGCCAGCATACCGGCACGCTCGGCCATCAGGTCGTTCATCTTTCGTCTCATAATTTACCTCCTCAGAATCTGTTTTTCTCGATTTCCAGGGCGGCCGCAGCCGTCCAATCTTCCGCCGGGGGTGTCTGGGGCGGCTCGGCGCCGCCGTAGCGCTTGGATTTGATGGCGCCCGCCGCAGGCTGCGCCGGGACGGCCACAAGACTCACCTCAAAGGCATCCGTAGCGCCGTCCAGGTCAAAGTGACAGGTCTGGCCGTCATACTCCCGGCCGGGCCAGTGCTTGCACAGGGTTTCCCGCTGGTCTGCACCGCAGATGGAGCAGATGGCGTGGGCCACAGCGCAGCCCACGCTGCATTCGCGCAGGATACCGGCATCAATAGCCGTGATGGTGTCGGCCGTGGCCGCCGTGCGGGGCATGTAGCACCGCAGCACCAGACACTTGGCGTCACCGTCCGGCTCCACGCTGGCGGCGTAGCACCGGGCCGTCTGCATACCGGCGCTCCAGCTGTGATCCCGCAGCACCGGGCGGCCCACATAGAGCGCCGCCAGCTGATCCAGGGTGGCGTCCGTGAATCGCTCATAGTCCCGATCCACCCGATTGTCGCAGGCCAGCAGCCGGAAGGTGTATACCTCATTGGCCCCGAAGTCCCGCAGGGTCTGCGCATTGATCAGAGCCAGCTCCTGGGCGTCCACGGCTTGCTTTTCCAGGCGGGCGGATTTTACGATCATTTCCACAGGTCATTCCTCCTTTCCAGCGGCCGTGCCGCCATTTCTTTTGCGGCTGAGCTCCTCCCACATGTCCAGAGGCACGTAGTTCAGGCTGGCTCGCCGGAGGTGCCCGCCGGGCACGTTGGGGATATCCTCCAGGGCGCAGATGTCGTCCGGGCAAAACACACTCAGCTCGGACATAGCCCGGTACCAGGCGGCCCGGGAGGCTGTGTCACCCTTGAGCTCGGCCATCATGTTGATCCGGATCTCGTACTTGCCCAGGTCTGTGGCCGTCAGCAGCTTGTAGGACTGCTCCTCCTCGTACTGAGTGATGATGGGATGCAGGGTGCCGGTCACATACTCGATGGCGTTCTGCTCGTTGGAGCCATACGCCTGTTTGCCCTCGTTGAGCTTATACAGGGGCACCCCAAAGTAGCGGGAGATGTCCACAATGGACAGCTGCTTATTCTCGACGAATTGCGCGTCCCGATTGCTGGCCGCCAGGGGCTTGTAGTCCAGGCCCAGATCCAGGATAGCCACCCGGTGGGCGTTGCTGGGCCCCATGTGGACCCGCTCCCACTGGCTGCGCAGCTGGTCCTTCAGCGACACCGGGGAGCCGTCGGGCCGGAACAGCGTTTTGCCATCCGGACCCTTGGCGTAGCCGCCCAGATCGGAATCCGTCTGGAGGACGCCGCTGGGCTGGCCGCCGTTGGCGTAATAGGCCAGGTCATACTGCTGAGCCGCCCGGGCGGTGGAGATCACCTCTCCGGCCCGGGCCAGGGTGCCGATGCCCTTGAGGCCGTTCCGGGTGGCGTTCTTGTAATGGCACACGTCCTCCTGCGGCAGCCGCATAGCCTCGCCGGTGACGGGATGGGTAACGTCGTACCAGACGCGCCCGCCCATGTCCCGCCAGGGCTGCACCAGCTGCCAGGGCACCGGGATCAGCTCCCGGGGAAGGCCGGTTTTAGGGTCCCGGACGATCCAGTCGTAGGCATTGCCGCCCTCCAGGCGGCTGGTCTCCAGGACCTTTTTGCGCACAAAGGGCGTCATGGCCTCATTGGGCCGGTCGTTCAGCAGGTAAAGGATTTGGTGCGGTACCCGCTCCCGGGTGCTGCGCTGAATCACATAGGACGGCAGCTTGGCCACGCTGTCCGACAGTATCTCAATGCAGCGGTCCACGGCGCTGAGGAGTCGGGACTCCTCGCCCGGGGCGCTGACGCCGGAGACGGTCAGCCCGGCCGCCGCCATTGTCTGCACCGTGACGGCCTTCCGGGTGGGAGACCGGGCGGTGGCGGCCCGCAGGCCCTTGATCATGCTCATGTATCGTCACTCCTTTCGCCCAGCACGTCCAGCGCGACACCGGCCGCCAACAGCAGGCCCGCCGCGATGAATCCGGCCGGGGGATAGATCATCCAGCACCCCGCCGCAATCAGCAGCCCCGCCAGGATCAGCAGCAGCTCCGGCAGAATCCGGCGCAGGGCGTTCCATACGCGTTTCATACGCACCTCCTACAACGAGAATCCCGGCGCGGCCACAGCTGCGGCCAGGTCCGGCTTTTGGTTCCGGGCGATCATCCACACCGCCATAACGATAATGCTGGCCACGGCGGCGTCTATGCGCCCGGCAGAACGGTTTTTGACGGGCTTGCAGTTGCCGTTGCCGTCCACATAGTTCCGGACGTTGCCGAAGTTCCAGCGGAAGCAGGTGTTGTGGACATGGAGCAGCTGGTGCCGGGTCATCATGTCCTCGGTCTCCTTCATGGCCGGGGACATGTTCTTGAGGTCCTGGGGGACCTCGATGATATCCACGATGGGAGATAGCCGCTGGGTGATGGTGCGGGACAGATACGGGTCAAACCCCACCAGCCGAAGGTCGAATGTCTCCTTTGCCCAGCGGATCCGCTCCTCCACCATGGAATAGTCGATAATATCGCCCTCGCAGAGGGTCAGGAAGCCGGCGCGCTCCCAATCCCGGTACGGGACATGGTCGCGGCGCTCCGCCTCCTCGACTGTGCCGCGGGGCCGCCAGATAAACGGCCACAGCACGGCACAGTCAAGACCCGGCTGCGGAGGAAACAGCAGGACGAAGGCCGTCAGGTCCTTCGAGGTGGACAGGTCAACGCCGCCGTAGCAGGTAAGCCCTCGGAGCTGCTCCAGCCACTCGGCGCGGTCCGCCTTCTTGGACGGACCCCATTGTGTTTTGTCGTACAGGCTCAGGCTGATCCAGCCCACTGCCTTAACGGATATCCATTGGTTCAGGCGCAGCCAGCGGAACAGCTTTTCCGCCGCCTCGCTCTGGTGCGCGTCCTCGGCCTCCATTCGGATGTTCCGCAGCCGCAGATGCTTGCCCAAAGAGGGGTTGCACAGGTACCACAGACTCTCGTCCCAGATGTCGATCTGCTCCAGGTCGTCCGGGTCGTCGCCGAACATGGCGGTAAGACCGTAGAGGATAGGCAGCCAGTTGGGCAAATCCCGCGCCAGCAGCGCGGCTTGGGCCTCCGCCATGTCGGCATCCTCCACATGCCGCAGACTCAGCACGGTGCGCGGGTCTCCGCCCTCCGCCTGGATCCGGCACAGCTGCCGGGCGTCCCGGACGGCTACCGCCTTCTCGTGGACCTCCCAGCCGATGGACGTGCGGTCCGGGTCGTCTCCGGCGGTGGTCAGCACGATCCATACCGGCTGCCTCCGGCCGGAGCCGGACCCGGCGGTCATGACGTCCCACAGGTCCCGGTTGGGCTGCGCGTGGAGCTCGTCAAAGATCACGCAGCTGGGCTTATAGCCGTGCTTGCTGTAGGCCTCGCTGGACACGGCCCGCAGCTCCCCGATCTTCAGCCACTTGTACCCGCCGTTTCCGGTGCGGACCCGGCGGCGATAGATCATGCGTTTTTGGGAATCAACAATCTTCAGTTCGCCCCGGGCGATCATTTTCGCCGTCCAGGGGGCGGAAGTGGCCATGAATACGGCGGCGTTGAACACAATACCGGCGTTGTCCCGGTCAGCCGCGCAAATGTAAACCTCGGCGTTCAGCTCGCCGTCGCCCAGGAGGTGATAAAGGCCCAGGGCCGCCGCCAGCTCACTCTTGCCGTTCTTTTTACTGATCTCCAGATAGAGATACCAGTACTGCCGGATCAGCTGATTTGGATCGTCTGTGCCCGAATCGGGCACCATGGTGGAGTAGAACTCCATGATGGCATCCCGCTGCCACGGGTACAGGCGGAAGGGCTTGCCGGTGTCGGTGGTGGGCAGCCGCCCCACAAAGTCGCAGACAAACTGCCCCGCCTCGCGATCAAACATGTTACACTATCTCCGTCACGGCCGCCGCCTGCCGCGCCTGAAGCCGCCGGGTGAACTCATCGTCCGGATCATCGGCGACGGCGCCGGCAGAGATAGCCGCCGCGGGCACCACAATGCGGCAGCGGGAGGTAACGGTAAGACCCATGGCATCGCCGGCCTGCCGGGCCTGCTTGAAGTACGACGCCTGCACGGAGGTCCAGGCCTTGGCAGCGTCCTCATCCTTGGCCCGGATGGCTGCCGCCGCCCGGCGGTGGGCCGCTGCCCAGGAATCCCGGGCCATGAAGTACTGCGCCAGGACGTCACGGTCCAGATCGGAGAACAGGCCGCAGACAATCAGCAGCTCGCCCAGCTGCCGGTACTCGGCATGGTGCTTCTTCGGAAGCCACTTGGGCGGGACCGCCTGCTCCGGCACCGGTGCATGGACCTCAGCGTCCCGCCGGGCGTCCGCCTCAGCCCGGGTCAGGTGCTTCCGGCCGTTTGCTTCCACCAAGGCGGTGGGTTGTCTCTTTCCTGACATGGCGTTCTCCTTTCTGCGCCGCCGCGGCGCAATTTCCGGCGGTGGCCGGTGGGGAAAATTT
>ERZ1034855.497-NODE-497-length-15011-cov-4.266716_pt1 | contig 15011 bp, 4 predicted proteins | sample MGYA00520699_ERZ1034855 | MGnify/ENA primary metagenome ERZ1034855 (study PRJEB33766, sample SAMN09781730) | gut metagenome | biome: gut microbiome | host: Homo sapiens | place: Madagascar | study: EMG produced TPA metagenomics assembly of the PRJNA485056 data set...
GTATGCTGCTGCCGACGCTGAAGGAGACCAGCACCAAGCGGCTGGTGACCAGCAAATTCGGGGGCTATGACCACCGGCTGCGCATTGAGGACGGCCAATGGTGGGATATGAAAAACCTGACGTCGGACCACTGGCCCATGCTGGCCAGCCGCCCGGCCCGGGGCATCGGGGAGGCCATTCTCAGTCCCGGCGGCCTGACCGCCAAGGACTGCCTGATCTGGGTATCCGGCGGGAGCGTGGTGGTGAACGGCAAGGCCGTGGACCTGCAGCTGACGGAGGACGGCCCCAAGCAGCTGGTGAGTATGGGCGCATTCCTGGTGATCTGGCCGGACAAGAAGTATCTGAACACCGGAGACCTGACGGACTTCGGCCCGCTGGAGGCGGACTATCAGGCGGGCGAGGACGCGGAGGTGCAGTTCCGGCTCTGCGATGCGGAGGGGACGGAGTACCAGAACATCCAGACCCAGCAGCCGGAGACGCCCCAGACCGGGGATCTGTGGATGGAGGACCACCAGCTGAAAAAATACGACGCCGCCACCGGCACATGGACGGCGGTGCCGGATGTATACGTGAAGATCCTGTGCGCCGACATCGGCCAGGCCTTTGACGCCTGGGACGGGGTGGAGCTGTCCGGCATCGCGTACAGCGGCGACAGCGAGACGCTGGCCGCCCAGTATGCCCAGCTGAATGCCACCAAGGTCATCACCGCCAAGGGGGACGACTATCTGGTGGTGGTGGGCATCGTGGACCGGAACGCCAGCCAGACCGGCGGACTGCGGGTACGGCGGCGGGTGCCGGACATGGATTATGTGTGCCAGGCACAAAACCGCCTGTGGGGCTGCAAATACGGCGTGGTGGACGGAAAGCCCGTCAACGAGCTGTACTGCTGCAAGCTGGGAGACTTCAAGAACTGGAATTGCTTCATGGGGATTTCCACGGACTCCTGGGCGGCTTCGGTGGGCTCGGACGGCGCGTTCACCGGCGCGATCACCTATCAGGGCTACCCCACGTTCTTCAAGGAGAACCGCATGCACCGCATTGCCGTGTCCACCAGCGGGGCGCACCAGGTGACGGACACGGCGGCCCGGGGCGTGCAGAAGGGAAGCTGGCGGAGCCTGTGCGTGGTGAACGAGGTGCTGTATTACAAGGGGCGCACGGAGGTGTGCGCATACGACGGCAGCGTGCCCTGCGCCATCAGCGCCCAGCTGGGGGACGCGCGATACAGCGAGGCCGTGGGCGGCGGCGTTGGCGGAAAGTATTACGTCAGCATGAAGGACGGAACCGGGGCATACAGCCTGTTTGTATACGACACGGTCCGGGGCCTGTGGCACCGGGAGGACGATTTCCGGCCCCTGATGTTCGCCGCCTGCGACGACGACCTGTTCGCCATCGAGGCAGACACCGGAAAGCTGGTGGCCCTGTACAGCACCCAGGGGACGGCGGAGGACAGCGTGGCGTGGGAGGCCGTCACCGGCATCCTGGCCTATGAGTACCCGGATCGGAAGTATCTGGGGCGCATGGACCTGCGGGTGCAGCTGCAGGGGGAGCTGGCCCTGTATGTGCGCTATGACTCCGGCGGCCCGTGGGAGCGCCTGAGCCGGGTGTGCTGGCGGCGGGGGACGACGCGGACCTTTGCCGTGCCGGTGATCCCCAGGCGCTGCGACCACTTCCAGCTGAAGCTGGCGGGCTGCGGGGAAATGCGCCTGTTCTCCCTGGCGAAGATCCTGGAAATGGGGAGTGATCTGTGATGAGCATCATTAGCACGCCGCCCCTGCTGCGCGGGGGCCAGGCGGAGCAGCTGGCGGCCATACGCTCCTACCTCTATCGGCTGGCGGAGCAGCTGAACCAGAGCATGAACAGCCTGACGGTGGAGAACTTCGCGCCGGGGGCCGCGCAGGCTTTACAGCAGGCCGGGGGCGGCGACACGGATGCGGTGCGGCGCACGGTGGACGAATCGGCGGCGGCCCTGAAAGCGCTGATCATCAAGACGGCCAACGTGGTGCAGGGCCATGTGGACGTTCTGGAGCTGCTGCTGCGCAGCGACTACCTGGCCATATCGGATTTCGGCACGTTCCGGGAACAGATCGAGAGCCGCTTACAGGCCACGGCGGAGTCCATCACCGCCACATATGACTACGCCGCGCAGATCCAGACCGGGCTACAGCAGGGCCTGGAGGACCTGGAGAGCAGCAGTCAGGCGGCGGATGAGGCGCTGCGGGCCTGGCTGGTGGAGAGCACCGGGTATATCAAGCAGGGCATCATCGGCTATAGCGGGGCGGTCCCCATCATCGGCATTGCCATCGGGCAGGACATCCGCACCACCGGCACGGCCACGGTGGACGGGCAGGAATACGAGATCATCAACACCAGCAGCAACATGACCACCTGGACCACGGAGAAGATGAGCTTCTACGTCAACGGGGTGGAAATGGCCTATTTTTCCAACGGGGCGCTGCATGTGAACAAAATCGAGCTGGGGGAGCGGCTGACGGCGGCGGGAAAGTGGGACATCTCGTTTACCGGCGGCGTGGCCATCAAGTGGATCGGAGGATAGTATGGCGGGCATATACGGCGCGAAATCCACATACGGCTGGCAGCTGTGGCTGGGCTATACGGTGCAGCAGTCGGCGGCGGAGAACAAATCCACCATTGCCCTGGAGCTGAAGATCTACTGCGGCACCGGCGACAGCTACAACCAGAACGCCAACAGCTGCTACTATGTGCTGCAGGGGGCGAAGGTATGGAGCCCCTACAGCTACGGAGCAAAGGCGTGGTATAAGCTGGGGACCAGGACCGTGATCGTGGCCCACGACGCGGCGGGCAAGGCAAGCGTGACGCTGTCTGCCGAGTGGCACAGCGGCTTCACCAGTCAGTGGACCCCGGCGGCCCTGACGGTATACCAGAAGATCACGCTGCCGGACATTCCCAGGGCCTCCTCCGTTTCGGGGGAGCTGGTGCTGGGGCAGAAGGGCACACTGCGGATCGCGGCGGCCTCGTCGGATTTTACCCACGACATTACGGCCAAGTGCGGAACGGCCCGGGCGACGGTATGCACCGGGGCGGCGGCTTCTGCAGAGTGGACCCCGCCCATCGCGTGGGCCAGCCAGAACACCAAGGGGAAAACGGTGGACGTGGCGCTGACCGTCAGGACCTATCGGGGCAGCAGCCTGGTGGGCAGCAAGGAACAGACGCTGCGGGCGACCATTCCCCAGAGCCTGGGACCCACCGTGCAGACCGGCTGGTGCGCCGCGTCGCCGGACAACAGCGGCGGCAAGGCCAGCGGCTTGCAGGCGTGGGTGCGGGGCTATTCCCGGGCCGGGATCGCCTTTGACACCGGGAAGATCACCTGCCAGTACGGGGCTACCGTGGCGGGGTATGAGATCGTATGCGGCGGGAAATCGGTAAAGGCAGCGCCGTACCGGACGGACGTGCTCCAGGGCCTGACGGCCAGCGTCCTGTGCCGGGTGACGGACTCCCGGGGGTACAGTGCGGAGACGACGCTGACAGTGCAGCTGAACGACTACGCGCCGCCGGTGCTGACGGGAGTGAAGCTGTACCGCTCCGACGGCGCGGGTATCGCGGCGGACGACGGGACCCACATCTGCGCCCGGGGCAAGCTGACGTTTTCCCCGCTGGGCGGGGCCAATGCCTGCACCCTGACGGGATACTGGGCGGCGGCTTCCGGGGGCTGGAGCGCTGGGGCGGCCATGACCAGTGAGACGGACTGCATCATCACCGGAGACACGGACATCCTGCCGGCGGCCAGCTACCGGGCCAGGATCGTGGCCCGGGACAGCCTGGGCAATGAGACGGCCTATGAAACAACCATTCCCACCTCCCAGGTAACGGTCCACCTGAAGGAGGGCGGCAAGGCCGTGGGCATCGGCAAATACGCCGAGCATGAGCACGCCATAGACATTGCCGACGGCTGGGGCATTTACTGGGGCGGGAAGGCCCTGCTGGATATCGTGTGGCCGGTGGGCAGCGTGTATCTCTCTGCGGCGGAGACCAGTCCGCAGACGCTGTTTGGCGGCACCTGGGAGCAGATCAAGGGAAGATTCCTGCTGGCGGCGGACGCCAGCCGCCCGGCAGGCAGCACAGGCGGCGAGGAGGAGCACACGCTGACGGTGCAGGAGCTCCCCAGCCATGGGCACGGATACACCTATACCGGGCAGAGCGATACCACCGGTACGGGAGCTATCCGCCTGGTAGACCCCGCAGGGACAGAAAACGCCTACACGGGAGCCAAGGACGGCAAGACCGGCGGCGGCCAGGCCCACAACAACATGCCGCCGTATCTGGCGGTATACGTATGGAAGCGAACAGCATAGGAGGTGCACAACATGGCAATTCAGTGGAAGAATACCGGCACAGACCGGAAGAAAAAGCAGACTGTGCCTGGCGGGGCAGCGGTGCAGATCGGGGATATCCGCCAGGGAGCGGAGCTGCCGGTGGAAAAGCCCAGCTATCAGCTGATGGGCGCCCAGCAGCCTGCCGCTGCCCAGCAGGCCTCTGCCCAGGCGGCGCAGACGAACGGCCAGCGGGCGGCGGTGCAGAGCAGCACGCCGTCCACCCAGAGCAGCGGCCGGCAGGTGGGCTATGACCCCGGCGGAGACCAAGCGTATCAGGAGGCGCTGCGGCGGATGCAGGAGACGGAGCAGACCCGCCCGGAGTATCAGGACAGCTATTCCCAGCAGCTGAAGGACCTGTATGACAAGATCATGGGGCGGGAGAAATTCCAGTATGACGCGGCCAACGATCCCTTATACCAGCAGTACCGCCAGATGTACGTGCAGCAGGGGCGGCAGGCCATGGCGGACACCATGGGTCAGGCGGCGGGCCTGACCGGCGGGTATGGCTCCACCTATTCCCAGGCGGCGGGACAGCAGCAGTATGACGCTTATCTGCAAAAGCTCAACGAGGTGGTGCCGGAGCTGTATGCCCAGGCGCGGCAGGCCTATAACGACGAGGGGGGCCGGATGCTGCAGCAGTATCAGCTGACCGGCGACCTGCGGGACGATGAATACAGCCGGTATCAGGACCGGCTGAGTAACTGGTGGAAGGACCTGAGCTATCAGGCAGACCGGGCGGACACGGAATACAGCAGGGGCGCGGAAAACTGGTGGAACGCGGAAAACGCCGGGCGGCAGGACCGGGAGTTTGCCTATCAGCAGAAAAAGGACGCATACAGCAACCTGGTCTCCCTGATCGGGACCACCGGCTACAGCCCCAGCCAGCAGGAGCTGGAGGCGGCGGGCATGAGCGCGGCGGAGGCCGCCAAGTGGCAGGAGTATTACCGCCAGCAGCAGGCGGCAGCCGCAGCGGCCCGGAGCGGCTACGGCTCCGGCGGGTCCGGCAGTAGCTCCGGGAAATCCGGACGGACCGGGAAAAGCACGGGCACAGGCGCTGCCGCCTATGAAGGCGTGGGCGGGAACCAGGTATATGTGCCCGGATACGGAGACGTCACCTACGAGGACGCGGAGCGGCTGGAGCAGGAGGGCTACATCGTTTTGCAGGGCACGGACAGCCGGGGACGGCCCATCTATGCCAGGAGCACCAGGAAGAACATCAACAAGCCCACGAGAATGAACGTTTAAGGGAGGGGACCACATGGCGATGCAGACAGGCGGCGGAACGGCCCGGGACCGGATCATGGCCCGGGCCCGGGCCATGGACGACGAGGAAAAGAAAAAGCAGCAGGCACAGCAGCCTCAGCAGACCCGGCAGAGCGCCCAGGCGCAGGTGCCCATGCGATACCGCCAGGCGGCGCAGGAGCCTGGCCAGGAGGCCGCACAGCAGCCCCAGACCACGGCCAGGGACCGCATTCAGGCCCGGGCGCGGGCTATGGGACAGCAGCGGGTCATGTCCGGCCTGGGGGACCTGACGGTGGAGGAGTATCAGTATGCCCTGAAGCAGGCGGAGGCGGCCAGTCCCAAGCGGGATGAAAACCCCGGATTCTTTTCCAGGGTGGGCAAATGGCTGGTGGGCAAAACCGAGAAAACCCCGGAGGAGATCGTGGCGGAGCAGTGGGACACGCTGGAGGCGGCCCGGAAACGGGAGGAGCTGGCCAGCCTGGACCTGGACGAATACGAGAAGCTGCTGGAGCGGGCCAAAAAGCAGGCGGCGGATGCGCGGCCCGACTTCAACATCCACGCCATGGGCGCCTATGACGCAGCGGCGGAGAACACCCCGGCCCAGAGAAAGGCCGACGAGATGCAGCAGACCTATAACCTGGCGCGGCAGGTGCAGTTTGAGCGGCAGGGGGAGCAGGCGCTGGCCCAGCTGACCCCGAAGCAGCTGGAAGCCGTGGAGACGCTGGTGCAGACCCCGGCCACAGGCACCAGCGTTATGAGCGCGGGGGTGGCCCGGGAGAACGCCCGGGACCAGGCATACAGCGTGCTGCTGGAGGGAGGCTATTCCTATAAGACCATCAGCGACCTGGTGACCTGGCGCAGCCGCCAGCAGGACAAGGAGGCATACCAGAAAACCGTCCAGTGGCACGAGGATCTGGCAGACAGCGGCGTGCTGGGCGGGGCGGCGGCCACGGTGCTGTCGGTGCCGGAAAACCTGCTCAGCGGCGTGGGAGCCATCGACGTGGCCCTGCAGAAGGCCAACCAGACCGGCGGGGAGGAGCGCCCGGTGAATTATTACTCCGCCCCCATGCGCCTGTACGGCGGGGCCAATGCCGCCCGGGAGACGGTGGGCCAGAAGCTGGAGCGGAACACCGACGCGACCATCTTCGGACAGAACGTGGCCTCCACGGCCTACGGCATCGGCACCAGCATGCTGGACTCCGGGGCCACGGTGGCGTTGGCAGCCATCGGCGTGCCGCCGGTGGTGGGCTCCTCCCTGCTGGGCGGAGCGGCGGCCACGGGAGCCATGGTGGACGCCAAGGACCGGGGCGTGGACGACACCCACGCCCTGTGGACCGGCGTGTTCGCAGGCGTGGCGGAGACGCTGTTCGAGGACGTATCCCTGGAAAGACTGCTGAAGCTGGACGTGCCCCAGGGGACCCTGCGGCAACGGATGCAGACCACACTGAAGAACACGCTGCTGCAGGCGGGCACCGAGGGCAGCGAGGAGCTGTTCACGGACTTTGCCAACTACATCACGGACCGGGCCATCAACGGCGGACTCAGCGAATATGACACGGCGGTGCGGGCCTATATGGATCAGGGACTTTCACAGAAGGAGGCCAGCCAGAAGGCCGGGGCTGATCTGGCGGCCCGGATGGCCCTGGACTTTGTGGCAGGCGGCGTGGCAGGCGGCCTGATGGCCGGGGGCAAGGCGGCGATTGACAACGCCGGACAGAACCGGGAGATGCGCCAGTACAGCGACCTGGCCCCGGCGGCGGCAGAGGAGCGCCTGGCGGCGGATCCCGGAAGCCGGGCGGCCCGGCGGGTGCAGAAGCAGGTCCAGCAGGGCAAGCCCGTCAGCGGGGCCGCTCTGCGGGAGACCATGGCCCAGAACGTGGAGGCCCAGAACCAGGCGGTGACGGAGCAGGTGCGGAAGCTGGCCCGGCAGCGGCTGGAGGAGCTGGGCGACACCCAGGCGGAGAAAACGAGCCGTGCCGTGGCACAGCTTTATGACCAGGAACTGCCGTGGTACCGGCGGGAGCTTGCCCGGAAGGCGCTGCGTTCCAGAGAATACGGCCAGCGGGTGGCCAACGAGATGGAGGACGCCGTGGAAACGGGACGCGTCCGGACGCTGCTGGAACAGGCGGGAGAAACGGAGGACGCGGCCAGGGTGCCCAGATGGACCTCTGGCGAATGGGCGGAGAACCTGCCCCGCTACACCAGCCAGGGAGCGTACATCAACCAGCTGATGGAAAGGCGCGTGAATCCATCGGCCACGGACAAGCGGCCTGTGACCGGGTTCCGGTATAACCAGGAGACCGGCCAGATGGACGCCATCGTAAAGGGCGAGGACGGCAAGGTCGAGACCATCCCCAAGGAGCGGGCGGCCACCACCGGCCGGCAGGAATGGCTGGCCGATCTGGCGGCGGACCTGAAGGAGGCGGCCCCCACCATGATCGCCAGCTATATGGAGGGGCAGGACGTGCAGATCTTTTCCCGCCAGTGGCACAACGCCTATGAATACGGCGCGGCGGGGGTGAAGAAGGACTACGCCATGAACTCCCAGGCGGTGGACCAGCTGAACGCAACCCAGCGGGAGCTTGCCTATGACGCAGGAGCGGCGGCCAGGGCTGTACAGCAGGCCCAGGAGCGCATGAAGTTCCCTCAGGAGGGGCAGGGCGCCGCCATCACCCGGGAGGGCACTGTGAGCCTGAAGGGGGCCACGGTGGGCGGCGTGACCTATGCCCCGGTGACGCAGGAGACCATGACCCGGCGGCAGCGGGACTCCGTGGAGGCGATGCGGCAGCTGGCCCGGGTGTCCGGCGTGGACGTGGTGTTCTATCAGAGCCGGGCCAACGGGCAGGGCCGCTATACGGAAGCCAACGGTTTTTACCGGGACGGCACGGTATACCTGGACATCAACGCCGGAAAGAACGCCGTGGGCGACCTGAGCGAGACGGCGGTGCTGCTGACAGCGGCACACGAGCTGACCCACTTCATCCAGGAATACAGCCCGGCCCAGTATGAGCAGCTGCGGGACTTTGTGGTGGAGCGGCTGACGGAGAGCCAGGACACGGACCTGGACACCCTGGTGGAGCGCCACCGGCGGGCCCAGCCGGGGCTGAGCTATGCCCAGGCGCTGGACGAGGTGGTGGCCGACGGGTGCCAGATGATGCTGAAGGACAGCCAGGCGGCGGCCCAGCTGGCCAAGAAAAACCGCAGCCTGGCCGGAAACATCCGGTCGTGGCTGCGGAAGTGGGTGAAGCGGCTGCAGGAGGCCATGCGGGGCCTGACGGCCCGCAGCCGGGAGGCCAGGGCCATGGAGCAGTATGCCGGGGAGCTGCAGAAAATCTGGGACAACGCCCTGGTCCAGGCGGCGGAGAACCGCCAGCGGGCACAGTCCGGCCAGGAGACCGGCGCGGCTGCGCAGACCCGGACGGAGGGGCAGAACTCCGTGAGGGACAGCACCGGGCGGGAACTGTCCGAGGGCCAGCAGGAATACTTTGCGGACAGCAAGGTCCGCGATGAAAAAGGGAACCTGCTGGTAGTGTATCACCAGACGAACGGTGAATTTACCGTGTTCGATACAAAACACAAAGGTGCGGGAACCGGAGATAACGAAACGCCTTTCGGCGTTTTCCTGAAAAGAACAGCACGGGATATCGGCATCCGGGGGAAGAAACAGATGGAGCTGTATGCTGACATCCAGAGCCCGCTCCGGGTTAAGACGAGAGAGGAGCTTGTGCACAGGCTGGGGGAAATGTCGGAGGAATACGCCGGACTTAAAGCCGAGGCGGGCCGTCTTGACAGAGAATATGGCAAGCGGTTTGATGAAGCGAAGCGGGCGTTCATTGATTTCCTGACGAGGTGGAGAAAGAATAATCCGGACGCACCGGGGCGTGCCGCATACAATGCGGAGGGCTTTGACGCCGCGTTCAATGCAGAGGACGAAGTGGTCAAGGAGTGGACGAAAAAACAGGATGCACTTGCGCTGAAAGCAAAGGAGGCGGCCACCGCTGCGCTGAGAGAAAACGGCTATGACGGCGTGTTTCTGGAAAAGGACCAGGGGAGCTGGGGCCGGAGCACAGAGGCATACATCGCTTTGGACCCCGCACAGGTGAAGAATATCGACAATCTCACCCCCACCGGGGACCCGGACATTCGCTATCAGGCCAGAGTGGGAACGGATGAAGAAAGCGGGAGGCCGATTTATCAATCCAATTTCCCGAAGGGAACCCCCAAGGCGGCAAAGGCAGAGCGCATTCTGAAACTCATTCAGAATGTTTGGAGCAAAAAGCCGCTGCCACTGGTGGTCCGAGACGCAGACGGAACGACCCGGGCGATAAAGGCACAATTTGATCCGACGTATGACGAGAAAGCCGGAACCCGGTCTGATGCATCTAAGCTCATGGGTGGAAACCGCCATGGGAGCGCGGCAGAACAGCGGGTGACACTTGACCTCGCGGACGACTATTATGAGATCGCTGAGGGAGCGACATACAATTATTCGAAGGCGGAAACCGGGAAAGACTCTGTTACTCACCAGGGAGTCAAGCAGTGGCACTATTTTGTCAACGACATCCTGTTCCAGGAATACGGAGAAAGCGAAACCGCTCCGTATCGCGTGACGATCAACGTCAAGGAACGGAGCGATGGAAGCTATGTATATAGCTTCAATGCAGAAAGACAAAATGAAAGGTCGAGCACCCGGCGGACTTTACATGCCGACGTGAGGGACAACGCTGAAAGCGTTGACCCCAATGCTCAACCTTCTACTGACAGTATACGCCCGTCTGCCGGAAATAGTCAAGAAAAATTTTCCGTCCGGGAGGCGGGGATCACGGACCGGGAGGTGCTGGCCAACGCGCTGGAGAGCACGACCCGGAAAGACGAGGAGCGGCGGATCCTGAAGTGGTACCGGGAGGTGGCAAAGAGCCTGACCGAGCATGAGCAGCTGCTGGAGGACATGCGGCAGCAGCTGGCAGACCACAAGTCCGGCGAGAAGACCCTGCCCAAGGGAAAGGCGAAGGACCTGGTGGACTATACGGAGTACATCGTGAACAAGCTGGACGAGGAGGACCGGAAGCTGCTGAAAATCGAGAGCATGGGCCCCATGCGGAAGCTGCTGGAACGGGAGCGGACCTATGTGGAGCGGCGGCTTGCGGGCGCCCAGGAGGAGAAAAACCGGTATCAGGCGGAGTTTGAGCAGCGCCTGCAGGAGGCCCGGCGGCACGAGCAGGAGAGCCTGCTTCAATACCGCCAGCGCCGGGAGGAGAGCGAGCGGCGGCGGGCACTGAAGGCCCAGATCGAGCGGTCGGCCAAGCAGCTGGCGGACCGGCTGAACACCAACACCGACAAGAAGCACATCCCGGAGCCGCTGAAAAAGCCGGTGGCCCAGCTGCTGACGGCGCTGGACCTGTCCAGCCAGAGGGCGCTCCGGAGCGGCGAGCTGACCAATTGGGACCTGGAATACATCCAGGCCATGAAGGGCATCCGGGATGTTCTGGCGAAGCAGGAAAGCTATCAGAATGGGCTGGAGAACAGCGAGGACGTGCTGGGCGGGTACCTGGATCTGCCGCCGGGCATGATCGACCTGCTGGACGAGCATATGAAAAAGGTGGAGAACATCATCGAAAAGCATATGCCCGAGGAGCACATCCTGCGGCGGATGGACACCACCGAGCTGATGCGGACGCAGACCATCCTGGCGGTGGTTTCCAGATCTGTGACGAAGATGAACCAGCTGCTGGAGAACCGGACCTATGCACAGGTGGCGGACGCGGCGGAGGACACCATCGCCGCCCTGCACCAGAGGGGGCAGTACCAGGGAACGGCGGAGAAGGCGGAACAGTTCGTGACGTGGGACAACACGCTGCCGTGGTACGCCTTCCAGCGCTTCGGAAAGGGCGGCGCGGCCATCTTCGAGGAGCTGATGGACGGCCAGGACAAGCTGGGCTTCAACATGAAAAAGGTGCTGGACTTCCGGAAGGCCCTGATCGACGACGAGACGGCCCGGGCCTGGGACACGGAGACGCACCAGGTGGACCTGCTGGACGACGAGGGGAAGGCGGTGAAGGCCACCCTGACCACGGCACAGCTGATGGGCCTTTACTGCCTGAGCCGCCGGAAGCAGGCCATGGGTCACCTGATGGGCGGCGGCATCCGGATCGCCAACATCGAGGGCCAGGGGAAGCTGCGCCGGAAGACCATCCGGCAGGACGACCACTTCAAGATGAATCCGGAGCTGCTGGGGCAGGTCCTGAGCCTGCTGACAGACCAGCAGATTGCCGCAGCGGACAAGATGCAACGGTTCATGACGGACCAGGGGGGCGAATGGGGCAACGAGGTGACCATGAAGCGCTTCGGATACCGGGGCTTCACGGAGGAGATCTATTACCCCATCGAGACCGACCGGCAGGACCGGATCACCCAGGCCAAGGACGGCACGGAGGGGAGCCTGTACCGCCTGCAGAACATCAGCGCGGTGAAGCCCGTGGTGCGGGACGCCAACAACGCCCTGGTGGTGCGGGGCATCTTCGACGTGTTCACCAACCACATGGCGGACATGGCCAAGTATAACGCCATGGTGATCCCCATAGTGGACGCGCAGAAGTGGTACAACTATAAATCCGACACGAAAAATGAGCAGGACCAGGTGATCACCCGGACGGTGCAGCGGGCCATGACCAAGGCCTATGGCCAGTCGGCCAACCGGTATGTGGTGCAGCTGCTGAAGGACCTGAACGGCGTGAAGGAAAGCGGGGCCCGGGGCGAGCAGTTCGCGGTGAAGATGATCTCCAACTATAAGCGGGCGGCGGTGGCGGCCAACCTGCGGGTGGCAGTGCTGCAGCCCACGGCCTATGTCCGGGCGGCGGCTGTGTTGGACTATAAGTATCTGGCGGCGGCGTTCGGAAACGGGGGACGGGCCACGGATACGGTGAAAATCTCTGAGGGGGCGGTGTCGAAAAGTGTGATAGAAAGAGCCTGGTATGCGCTGCTTGAAAAAACCGGCACCCTGCAGGCCATGAACGAGATGCTGGAAAACAGCGGCATTGCCCTGTGGAAGGACATGGGCTTTTTCGACACGGACGTTGGCCGGTCGGTCCGGGATCAGATCAAGGGCAAGGGCAGCAAGCTGGAAAAGCTGGTGGACAAATCCATGACGGCGGCGGAGTGGGGCGACAAGCTCACCTGGGCCAGACTGTGGCGGGCCTGCAAGCTGGAGGTGCAGGAGAAGCAGAAGCTCAGCGGTCAGGCCCTGCTGGAGGGCACCGCCCGGCGGTTCCGGGAGGTCGTCTACCAGACCCAGGTGGTGGACTCCACCATGACCCGCAGCGACATCATGCGCTCGTCCAGCACCTTCTCCAAGATCGCCACCAGTTTCATGTCGGAGCCCACGGTGAGCTATAACCTGGTGATGGAGGGCGTGCGGCGGATCACGGAGGACGCCAGGCGGATGGGACTGAAAACCGCCATCGGGCGGAACTGGAAAATCACCGGGCGGGCGTTCCAGGCCTATGTGGTGTCGGCCCTGGCCTCGGCGGTTGTGGAGTCCCTGGCGGACGCCCTGCGGGATACGGACGACGATCCGCTGTGGGAAAAGCTCCTGGACGCCTTCAGCGGCTGGGACGGAAACCTGGTCAGCGACCTGAACCCCCTGAACAAGCTGCCGTATCTGCGGGAGGTGTTCAACGCCATCGATGGCCGCGACAACGGACGCATGGACACGGAGGCCTGGGCCGCTTTCAAAAAGACCTATGACATCCTGATGGAGACGTACCGCCTGGCCACCGGGAAGCAGGAGAAGGCCACCGCTACGACCTATTACGGCAACATGACCACCTATGGCAAGGTGTATCAGACCTTCCGGGCGGTGTCTATGCTGTCGGGCCTGCCGATTTCCGCCACCTCCCGGGAACTGGTGACGGCGTGGAACAACATCGTTGGGCGCGTGTGGCCGGGGCTGAAATGCAGGACGTATGAAAGCAAGAAACTGCGGGAGGTGTATAACAGCTACGCCAAGCCCGCTGGCATCAGCTATGACACGCTGAGCACCGCCATGGAGTATGTGGCCACCCTGGAGAGCGACAAGGATGCGGAGGGCAAAACCGTGTCCGGGTCCCTGAAGGCCAAGTATGTGGCCTATATCCAGTCCATGGGCCTGACGCCCAGCCAGCAGAAGGCCATGTGGCTGGCGCTAAAAAATTCCACCTGGAGCGACAAGGGAACGCCGTGGGAGTGAGAATCCCAAGCGCTTGGGGAAGCTGAAAAAAATGCCGGGCCGGGGAGAAATCCCCGCCCGGCATCCGTTACAATAGAAGAAAACAGGAGGTGAACGGAATGGCCGTGTTGAATTTCAAGGACTGGCAGCTGCGCAGCGGCGCAGGTCCGGCGGCGGCTCAGCTGGACCACAGGTCCCGGCAGATCGCCGTGACCGGCGACATCCCGGAGGGGTACAGCTGGGACCTGCTGGTCATGGCCCCGTCCGGCGCTACGGACGTATGGTCCCTGACGGCGGCGGGCGACGGGCTGGCCGTGGTGGTGACCCGGGGCATGGTGCCGGAGGAGGGGCGCTACGCCGTGCAGCTGCGGGGCACGCTGCAATCGGACAACGACACCCAGCGGCATACCAACATCGTGCAACTGCGGGTGCTGCCCAGCATTACCGCCGGCGGCAAGTGGCCGGTGCTGCCCACGGAGTTCTCCCAGGCGGAGGCCCGGCTGCGGGATATCGCGGCCCATCCGCCTATTCCCGGAGACGGCGTGTGGCAGCTGTGGAACAGCGACACCGGGGTATACGAGGACAGCGAGCTACCGCTGCCCTCCGGCGTGGACGGCGTTACCCCGCACATCGGCGACAACGGAAACTGGTATCTGGGCGACGAGGACACCGGGGTTGCAGCCAAGGGCGTGAAGGGCGACACGGGACCGCAAGGACCCAAGGGCGGCGATGGCGCAAAGGGCGACACGGGGCCGCAGGGGCCTAAGGGCGACGACGGCGCCAAGGGTGACACTGGCCCGTCTGGCGCGGACGGCGTTACCCCGCATATCGGAGACAATGGCAACTGGTATCTGGGCGAAGAGGATACCGGGGTTGCGGCCAAGGGCGCAAAGGGCGACACCGGCGCACAAGGGCCTAAGGGTGACCCGGGAGCTAAAGGTGATACCGGTGCACAGGGGGCCAAAGGCGACGACGGCGCCAAGGGTGACACTGGCCCGTCTGGCGCGGACGGCGTTACCCCGCATATCGGAGATAATGGCAACTGGTATCTGGGCAGTACGGATACGGGCAAGCCGTCTCGCGGGGCTACTGGCGCACAGGGAGCCAAAGGCGACACCGGCGGCACCGGCCCGCAGGGACCCGCAGGTCACACCCCGGTGAAGGGGACGGACTACTGGACGGCGGCAGACAAGGCGGAGATGGTGGCCGACGTG